>Ga0207656_10000016_pt1 | contig 119297 bp, 151 predicted proteins | sample KBSCornC12_FD_184297 | JGI IMG/M metagenome (GOLD analysis project Ga0207656, IMG submission 184297) | Corn rhizosphere microbial communities from Kellogg Biological Station, Michigan, USA - KBS Corn C1-2 (SPAdes) (version 2) | ecosystem: Host-associated > Plants > Roots > Rhizosphere > Soil ...
TTATATTTTTATATTTTTATATTTTTATATTTTTATATTTTTATATTTTTATATTTTTATATTTTTATATTTTTATATTTTTATATTTTATACTTGTCTAATTAGAGATATTTTGTGTTTTTAGGAGAGAACTTTCGTCGAGAAGAGTTTGATGTAGAGACGTACATAAAAATTGTTCTGTAATAGTTATTACAGAGGTTTTGTAGAGATTATTACACACCGTAGGAAGAATCATATATTCATACAAACTCTTGTGTATAACCTTTTACAACAGATTTTTGTATTTTAGAGACAGATATATCGATGTCAAACCATACATAGATATTGTCTCGTTGACGAAACCAAACCAACCCTAAAAAATACATTAATATATTTTTATAGTATATATGAATAGAATACATGAATTGATTGGGTCTGCTAAAAACGATGTACCGGTGGATACACATCCGATACCATTTTTGATGAAAGTAGATGAGATTAAGCGAGATAATAAGAAACTAACAGAAAAGTTATCAACATACAAGACATTGGCGTCCGAAATGGCTATATCTGTTACGGAAACAAAAGACCTTGAAAATCAGATAGATACTCTAACCGCTGAAATTAGAAAAATAATGTCAGAGACAAAAGATAAATTGCAAGTTTTAAAAACGATGTCAAGAGAAAATATGTCGTCCAATATTCATTCGGTTTTATGTAACCAATTGGTAAAATTGATGACCGAGTTTCAATCTATCCAAACAGCCCATCGGGACCGTATGCAAACCAGACTAATTGGGAAACTACGATATCTTCATCCAAACCTTTCAGAAGATGAAATCTTGCAAATAGTTAATAAACACAAAAATGAAAAATAACCACAAAAAAAGTAACATATACAACAACTATATGAGTAACAATCCAAGTATCAAAAAAGCCAAGTTCAAGGTCGGTGATATTATCTGCAAGACGGTATATCCTGGAAGTGATACCTGGCATCAGGTATGTGAGGTATTGGCGGTAGCTCCTCGTGAATACCGACTGCGCCCAATTCAATCAAAGACGTCTCAACATGATTGGAGTATGACATCTATGATTTCTGGAGCGTCTTATCTCTCACGTGGTGGTTGGGAGGAAGAACAAACAAAGATATTCCGCGAAAGAACCCTCGAACAAGAAAAAAAGGATAAAGAAAACGCCATGCGTAAAATGATACGCGAAATCGTCAAAGAAGAACTCGCAGCAATGGGATATTCTATCATTCCTATAAATTCCAGTTTTGAAGGACCTTTTAAAACGCCTCACGAAAGAAAATTTGATGTTGAAGCATATGAAGACGGAGATTTTGATTTTGCTGATGATGACATTCACACTCATGTCGATATGTAATAATAGATGACAAAAAAACTGGTTCTCGCTGGTCCTCCTACGTCGGTACGCTCGAACCGGTTAGGACTATTTACTCGCTGCCTCCATCTTCCTACGTCGGCGCTCGTACTGACGTAGGAAGAAGATGTCCCAAAAAAACTGAATTTTCGATTCAAAAATCGGAAAAAGTACAACAATATCTTAAAAATGATGAATCTTTCGAAACAAACTACCGTCATTGATTTCCGACAATGTGAAAAATGTAAGAAAATAGAAGACGAAATGAAAAACAATGATGCCGAGATGTGCAAATCGTGTCGAAAACTAGCAAAAAAGTTTCTCAAAAACACATTTAACAAGGTCAACTTTTTGTATACGTTGGAAAAACAATTAAAGAAAATTCCAGATAACGAGAAAAAGGGATTATTTTGTCGCCAATGGTCTGGTTCGGGAAGTGGTCACTTGCCAACGTTTTTCTACGGAACACGAAAACGCGTCCTCTACACGATGCTCGAAGATGAACTTGACGATTGGTTTGAGGATCGCGATCTCTATGAATGTGTCGGAGAATGTGTTGCCAGCACTACAAACGTCGCACAAGCATTTGACAAAATTATCCTCGACTGGGAAGAATGCCTCGAACAAGTCGACGTCGTCGTTTGTTAAGGTTATAAAACCACAAAATTGAAAAATCAACTAAAAAATTGTAAACCATTACAATTAATAATGATCTCTTTTATAATTCGTTTCAAATCTAATATAGAATTCGGGCCTATTCATTTACCACTAAAAACTTCATCGAAAAGTGAAAGAGCATTGGGTGTTTTAGCAATACAAGAAATGATGCGAAAAAACCGCAATACTCAAGATGTTTTAGCCAGACAATACTTTCGTGATTACAATAAATCTCATGTGATTATGCAATTAAACAAATACGGTTTTTATTGCGATAATTACTATGACTATCAGAGTCATACAGATTATTGGATATGTTTCGCAATTGATAGTCCCGGATTATCGGTTTTTAGAACTTACTCGCTTACGCTCACAGGTTTTAGAACAACAAAATCGCAAGAATGTTTGTCAGATATACAAAATACTTATCAGAATATGTCAGATTTATTTAGAAAACGAGTGGCAAAAAGGATAGAAATGTTGGCATTAGAAGACGAAAAATGTGATCAGGCCTTTGATGAACAATACATACTATTATTCATCAACTATATGTGATGAAAAAATTGACTCGCGGCGCTAAGCGCCTCTCGTAAGTTGGTGTATAATATATCCGTTCCTCCTTCGTCGAAACGGATATATCACATCACAAAAAAACTGAAAAACCAACTAAAAAATTGTAAACTATTACAATTATACAAAAAATGGAAAACAATTTACTCGCAAGTGTCAATTCTCATCTCCCGCAAATCAACGACAAGAAGCAAAATTGGGCGGTTGGCGATATCATGGTTGTTGCATACAAGACAAACATGGGCATTGTAGAACCACAAGCTGATGACTACTTTTACAACGTCCTAGATATGTTTGGCATGGAACTCGATTCTCCGTTTGCACGCATGACAGAAGAGGAACGAGACAGTCTTGCCAACAAACACGAAACGATGACACCCTGTTATCGTGACACCGTCGACAATGCCATCGAGTGGGTTGATCGGTATGGTGGGACGCCAAACGTAGTCGGCAAGTATGTGATGACGTTTGAAGAATTCAAGGCCAAGACAGGACGATCAGCATGCAAAAACATCCCCGATTTTGCTTCGTTTGTCGCGTTGCTTCGATCAAATAACAATCACAAAGGGTTTTTCGAGGCTCTGCAACCGCCACCTGGTTTGGCCGGCAGTACCATCGGAGGTGAAGATGATGAAGCACCTTGGTGCGTCGACGACGATACGCCACCTGTTGAAGAAGATATCCCGTCTTACGAAAATGAAGAAGAAGAGTTTTATGGTTCTTCATTCGAACCTGAAAGAACAAATGGACCATCAGATGCATTTTTCGAGACGTATGTTGAAAAGGAACAGCCAACTATCTCTTTTCGCGAAGAGCCTTTGCCGAAATCATCACTTGGATTGCCACCAACAACAAAGAAAATGGTCTCGTGGGCGCTTGAAATGGACGAAAGTGACCAGGAAAGGTTTACTCGTCGTTGTCAAATCGCCGCCAAAAAAGCCCTCGAAACAGAAGCACGACGAATGATGATGGTCTAAAAAGAAACAAAAATTGACTCGCGGAGCAAAGCTCGTAAGTTGGTGTATAATATATGCGCACCGACGAAGGAGATGCGCATATATCACATCACAAAAATTGAAATAAAACATGAAAAATCGTAAACCATTACGATTCTCTAAAACAATGCAAGTATACAATGTATTCATTGATGACAAGGATTTTGGTGAGATGGAGTTTGGTGTGTTTGATAATGTGGGTATGCTGGTAAAAGAAATGAAAAAGACGACTAAAAGACGACTATCTGACAAAAAATATGTAATAAAGTATTCAGCGGATTATGAAGACCAAACTAAAAACACTGTACAAAGCTTGACGTTGCCAATTTCAAACATTGAGGAATTGCAAAATGGCGATACTGTGAACATTAAAGTATACTATAGAGAAATCAACGCAGAAGGAAATTACAAAAATTACAACTACTTTCGCATCAAAAAAGTTACGTTGAACAAAGTTTTCTGAGGATGTCCATCACAAAAAAATTGAATTTTTAATCCAAAAATCGTAAACCATTACGATTCTCTAAACAAAACATGTCATTCAATTCTAAAACGGTTGTCGAACTCAAGGCGATGTTGGGCGAACTTGGACTTGCCAAAACTGGCAAGAAAGCCGACCTCATCGCACGTCTCGAATTTCACAAAAACAATACATTCTCCAAAAAAGCAGATTACAATGTTGGTCAGAAACTCGTTATGTACGAGAACGACGGAACGCCAATCATTTACAATGTTATCGAGGTGCAAGCCCATCATGTTGTCGTTCTCGATCAGGAAAACACAAAACACAGAATGCCACACAAGTATCCATTTCTGTCGTATCAGTCTCTATACGAGAGTGACGGAACACCCAAGAAAAACGAGGAAGAGGAATCACCAAAGAAAAATGAACAACCTCTACAAATTACTCAAAAGAAAAGGACAGCACGAGGAAAAACTGCTCGTGGAAAGGTAGTCAATGTGGCACGTCATTCATCTCCAAAGAAAGAGGCAACTCCGCCATCTCCAAAGAAAGAGGCAACTCCGCCATCTCCAAAGAAAGAGGTTGTTGCTCCCAAAAAGAAAGAAGTACCACCTCCAAAGATAGCCAAGACGATTCAGGTCAAGTTAGCATTTCGTCTAGAGACGTTTGCAGATCTGTCTGGTATCTTGGCCAACTGTGTAAAACAAGAAATTTGCATTGCTGGTTTCACTTGCAAGCAGGCAGAGATCAACGGTCATTCAATTCCAGATGTTGATGTTAGCGACTTTCTTCTCCGCGCGTTTGTCAAAGAAGGTGAAACTGCTTCAGTCGTGATGCTTGAAACTATCCGCAAGTTAATCAAGGCGTTTAATGACACGCCAGATAGCCATGTCGGTCTCGAATCTCTCAATTTCGCTGACCTGTATTCTGGTGAACGCAACGACGCAATGAGTATTTTTGTCCAACGCAAGTTTCTGTCTGTTTCCGACGCCAACAAAATCACAACTATTCTTGATAATCTGATTACAACATTGTAAAGAATGATATAAAAAACTTTGTTATAAACAATAACAAAAACTGAAAAATAAATAGAGAAAATATAATATGTTTGCATGACTCCAGTTTTCGCTATTTTTGTTTGCTTGTGTATTGGGTTTCTTTGGGGAGGTCTTATTGTCTCGGCTGGAATGGTGGCTAAAGCGCTTGCACCAGATTATGAAGGCGTTGTATATCTTGCCATGGCCCTCACAACCATCTTTCTCTTTGCCACCAATACCGACGTAGGAGGAATGATAGACGATTCAACGTTTACGTGAAATATTCTCTTTATCAACAAAAAAACTGAAAAAACAACGAAAAAATCGTAAACCATTACGATTACTAAAAAATGACTACTGATATTGCTACATTGTTTCAACTTGCTCAACAAACGCCTCTTCCAAAGGAGACTGACCATGAACTTGCCAAGAGACTTGCGAAAGAGATTTATAACAAGTATTGTCCCAAGATTGTGAAAAAAGAGGTTGGTCCGCGAAGAATGGGCCGACGATTGTCAAAAATCTTGGAAAAGATGATCAGCAAATATCGCCAGAACCTCGTGAAAGCAAAAGAGTGTACGATCGATGTCGAATATGACGAGGGTATAGAAGATATCGAGATCATGAGGGTCTATTTCAACGAAAAGACATACCCGTTTGAGAAACTTGTCGATCAAATGTCTGATGATGAGATGGGTGTTCCAAAGGAAATGGAATTTCGTGTTATGGTTCCAGTCGCAGAAAATAGCGCAGTATTCAAATGCAAGTACAATGTACTATATTTGTTTTATACTGATCTCAGAGATTATATATTTTCTATGCATCATTGTATGAAACTCAGGGACATTTGTAGCATTCTTGGCTATGAAGATCGTGGTTGTTGTAATGATGACTGGGAGCGTTGCAACAACATCCACAAAGACTGTCTCGCCTTTTGTGCAACAAATTGTAGTTAAGAAAGGCATCTCTCAGATAATAAAATTGAATTTTCATCTCAAAAATCGTAAACCATTACGATTACTAAAAAAAATGTCAACTTGTGGTATTGTTATTGGAAAGCATGGATGTTCGTTGGCCGAGTGGGTTGGTGCGTTTGCGAAACAGGTTACTTTTGGCGGCACATCGTTTACCGATCGTGCCGAGATGGTTGCGGTTGCCGACAAATGGGAACCTAGTGATGATGTACGAGATGGTAAAGAAAACGAGTTGCTTGTCACTCTCAAGGATGAATGGGTTGATCAACTCGACGAATATCATCCAGTTTACGAAATTTCTTTTATCGACGAGGATGATGTTAGTGAATATGTAAATTGTAGTACGTTGTATTACAAAAAGAATACCAAAATCGTCTTTACCTATGGAGGTTGTGAAACGTATCTCGGTTTCGACTTTCCCCCAGAAACAACAACGAAAAAGGCACGTCGTACATCAAAACGTGGCATTCATGTCACAAAAGACGAGATGATGCAACTGTTTACCGTCGCCGAATCTCTCGGCGTCCCACCCATCTTTTCTATCATCGAAAAATGTTGTAGTTAGATGCATGTGTTTTATAAAAACTGAATTTTAAACGAAAAAATCGTAAACCATTACGATTATATAAACAAATGTCAACTTTGAAGCAACAACGTTTGGAGAGTTATGTTCAGGATGAGATTCAAGAGTGGCAGATTTTCAATACTGATTTTGTTGATACGTACAAACTCGCATGCAAGGTGATTAAAACTATAAAGAAAGATGAAAATATCAAGCCATATATTTTGGGCTACGATACATTGGGTTTGTTGTTAGATCATTATACTTGCGACAAAGTCTTTGCATTCGAGAACAAGGATTATGCAGCCTTTGGAACTGGCTTGCTACGTGCATACAACAACGCCCTGGAAGACCGCGAGAGCGACGATGAAGAGTAGATCTTTTATAAGTTGGTATACTGTCGTGCCTCTGTTGTCGTTCGTAAAAATCCCAAAAAAATTGAAAAAACAACGAAAAAATCGTAAACCATTACGATTATATAAACAAATGAACACAAACAGTACCGTCGATCAAAACGAGTTGTATGAACTCTTATACGAGGCAAAGATAGAGGTGGAAAAGTATGAGGAGTTGATCAAGCAGGTGGAGATCAAACAAATAAGATACCAAGATGCCGACGTAGACTTGAATCTTAACCTCGAGTACCTCAAGTTACGTAACGACTGGAAGTTGCGTGTATCGCAATTGAGGGAGCGTATCGCATTTCTACCGCAAGACTAAAAGCTCTAAAAACATGAAAAAAAACAACAAACATCCCTGTTATCAGCATTTCTGATAACGGGGATTTTTTCATTTAGGACCCTTTGAAATAAAACCAGCGTCCCGACAAACATCGCATTTTTACAAAAAATTGATTTTTTGTTTCAAAATCAAGACAACTACAACAACAATCTTATAAATGCAGGAACAATTTGAATCAATGAACGGCGTCTTTGCTCGCAAACTTGTGGACTTGGTGGCTACTATTCTTAGTACCAAGGAGCTTAAGAAAAACATGACGAAAAAGGAGATCCTCGATCTCATCAATTTGGATCTGAACAAGTACACGGATGAAGACGATGATGACGAGCAATATCCGCCGATCAAGATTGATCGCGACGAGATGCCCGAGGGAATCAGCATGAAGCGTTGTCTTGATATTTTGCGTCAACTTCAGCGAGGCGTAGAAAAGGGTCACTATTTACATATCGACGCAATTGATCCACAAACCAAAGGCTTCAAGATTATGAAGCCGACAAAACAACAAGACAAGTTTGTTCGAAACGAAAAGGCGCGTATCTTTGGTCCGGAAAAGGCTGGCAAGGGCAAGGCAATCATCGAGTTTTTGGCGAAGAAGGCTGGTCGTGTGGGTGATCCAAAGCCGAAAAAGTACAAGGCTTGTATCCCAGATGATTGGACGACAAAGAAAGTGTCGAAATTGCTCGAGCATGTCATCTCGTGTCCAGAGGATCATATGGTGATGGCTTTTTCGTCGCGCAAGGTCCAATTCAATGAAGAGAAGATGGTTTGCTCGCCAGATTATAACCTGTGTGCGCCGATCAAAGAGAAAGACAAGTTCTTTTCCCTCGTAGCGTTTCTCGATGGTTTGGACGAATGGCAAAACATCGAGCGCACTCCCGGTGAGATGCCGGTGACGGCTAAAAAGGGTGGTAAGGCGAAAGGAAAGGCTGTGGCAAAGAGTGGAAAGGGTAAAAAGACAGCGGCTGTTGTGGACGACGATGACGAGGAAGAGACAGAAGAGGTGGCACCGCCAAAAAAGGGTCGCAAGATTGGAAAGCCAGCACAAGAGTTGTCGGATAAGAAAGCACCCGCCAAGCGCGGTCGTAAGCCAAAGATCGTTGAACCAGAGGAGAGCGAGGCTGAGGTGGTAGACGATGATGCGGACGTGGCCGACGCCGGCGAAAACAAAGACGATGACGTGGCCGACGCCGGCGAAAACAAAGACGATGACGTGGCCGACGCCGGCGAAAACAAAGACGATGAATCGGTCGAGGGAGATGACGATGCGGATGAGGGCGACGATGATGAGGTCGACTATGATTACAAAAAGATGAAAAAGGGAATTAGTAAGTTGCGAGAGGATCAGTACCTACATGTGGGTACTATGAAGCCGGTTGACGCTGGCGATGAGACGCTAGCGTACGACAACTCGGCTCGTATCGCCGTCCCTCGCCAAGTTAGCGACCGCGCGACAAAGGCTCTCGTCGCACTCATTCGCAACACACTTGCCGAGATGGAGTAAGGGATAAAATAGAAAACAAAACACCCAAAAAATCATAAACCATTATGATTAATTATTTCTAATACGTCTTTATATATTTCTTGACGCCGTTGAGGATATAGTATTTACCTCCTCTGGGTCCCTTGTATATTTTACGAGTACGACCACCAACTTTTACTTCATTTGCAAATTTATGACAGTCCCACGTTATTTTACGACCGGCTTTCTTATCGCTAGACATTTTAGCGAAACATAATTTTCTTTGTTTCGAACTGACAAACGGCATATCTTTGTTTATATTGTCATCGTAAAAATAGTTTAAAGAAAAAATAATATAAAATGGCAACATCAAAAATATGTACAGAATGTCATATTGAAAAAGAACATAAACATTTTGGAATGTTTGGGAAAAATTCAAAGTGTAAAGATTGTGTAGAAAAAGAGGCTTGTAACCAAGAAAGACGAGAAAAATATTTTGAAATGTTTAAAAATCTCGTAAAAAAGAAAAAAGGAAGATGTTTGGGTACTATTGATGATTATATAATTAGTACAAGTAAGATATTAGTCGAATGTCATAATGGTCATAAATGTGAAATTTCATTAAACAGTGTACAAAAAGGCGTTTTGTGTACTGAATGTAATATAAACACATCTGAAATGGTGACATTACATGCATGCAAATTCTTATTTGATTTACCATTCAAGAAAATAAGGCCAAAATGGTTAAAAAATAATGCTGGTAATAAAATGGAAATTGATGTAGCAAATGCTGAATTAAATTTTGGTTGTGAATATAATGGGGAACAACATTATAATTATGTACCCTATTTTCACAGGATAGTGGAGAATTTTGAAAAGAGAAAAATAGATGATGCAACAAAAGTTAGATTATGCAATGAAAACAATTTTAATTTACTTGTTATACCATATACGATACATATATCAAAAATATGTGAATTTATATATTTGGAAGCCGAAAAATTAAATTTACCATTGAAAAATCACTATGATGATTTTGATTATACTGATTTAAGAGAACGCGAACCGACGTTTAAAGAAAAAGTAATACAAATTGTCAAGAATAAAGGAGGTCAAATTTTAAAATGTTCTTTTTTGAAAGTTAGTGATACAATAAAATTGATGTGTAAAAATGGGCATATTTGGTCTTGCCTAATTAGTAGTATTTTATATAGAAACTCATGGTGTGGTACATGTCACCGCGATGGGGAAACTGCAGGGACAAAAAAATGCGAAAGATGTTGTCAACGTAAAAATAGTGATGAATTTGATACAGAAAATAAAATATTTGCGCTTCACTTTGTGTGTAAAGACTGTTTACAAAATACAGAAAATATATTTTGTTGTCAAGATTGTAATAAAGTTTATGTATCACAAAAAAATTTGGATAAGCATTTGAAAACACATAAAATTGAAGAACCTAGTGACTTTGAAGACAATTTCGCTGACTATCCTGACGATGAATCTATAGGCGATGATTCAGAAATGGTTAGTGCCGAAAGTGAAATAAATGATGATAACAACAATAAAAGAAAACTTTTTGTTGGTAAATGTGGAGGACAATATTATTTTACAAAACCTGGAAAAAAGCGATATGTGTCTCAACGACGACGGCCCAAGTGACTAATTAGTGCGTCTTTGGACTTCTGGATTTATTTGAAATAAAAAATTGAAAAAATATTAGAGAAAAAGTAACCATATCAAATGAAGACAAAGATCAATGTTGGTATTATCGGAACGCCAGGTTGTGGAAAGACGTCGTTTGTGCGTCGTCATGTGGATGGACAATATTGTTCCGATGAGTTTCAGCATACTCCCCATGTTGTCTTGGATATCGTTGATACAAACAATGGCCAACGTCATCAAGTTGACGCTCGCATGATCGAATCTGAATACATTCCAGATGTCGATGAAGAAAAATATCCAATTGATGCGTTTATCGTACTATTTGTCGTGAACAATGTCTCGTCGTACGAATTTGCCAAGAATCGTGTCGATGAGATTCTCGACTCATATCCATCGTCTGTTCCTGTGGCAATTTGTGGAACGATGAACGATATGCCTCGACAACTTCGTGGCCTAATTCGAGACCTGTCTGTCTTTTGTGCCGAGACGGGTTGCGAACCATGCCTTCTCAGCAGCAAAACCGGTGACCAAATCAACAAGCCCTTTATTCACATCATTCAAACAATCTTTAATAACGACGGTCTAGAACTTATTCAACCAAAATATACTATCGAGGACAATACAAACATTATCAACATGCAAAATATCGTAAAGGAATTAGATGAAATTCGCAAACTAGATGCCGAAATTAAAAACACGTGTCCCAAATGTGGTTTTCAAGTTGTTGGTGTAAAGATGTTTTCTGATTTCGTTTATTGCACGAACCCAAACTGTAACAACGCTCATGGATTTCATAATTAAAGGATGAAGACATACACAAAATTGAAAATATCTTGTATTATCCAATACAAGAAAATGGGTCATAATCTGGAAAACTCAATACCTGATTTGTCTGATCATAAACGTGTGGTGATAGTTGGCGGACCAAGAGCGGGTAAGACGTCATTTGCGCGTAAAATTGCTGTGGAAATGGAGATTCCAGGCTTTCTTATTTTTGATGAACGCCTTCCGTTTGACAATCCCCCAAAATGGATCATCGTTACCCAACACATGTACAACATACCCGGATTTCTACTAAACTCGGCCACACATATCTACGCCCACATCGACGGCACATTTGTCCTCGGGTCGTAGAAATAAAGATGATCATACCTACATTAAAGTCTCAAAAAACTGACTCGCGGCTAATCCTCCTACGTCGGTGGCGCCTCTCGTAAGTTGGTGTGTGATATCTCGCGGTGCTCGATATCACATCGACGTACTGACGTAGGAAGATGGAGGAACACAAAAAACTGACTCGCGGCGCTTTGCGCCTCTCGTAAGTTGGTGTGTGATATCTCGCGGTGCTCGATATCACATCACAAAAAACTGAAAATTTGTTTCGAAAAACAAAACGATAATAGAATGACTGAAGTTGTTATGTATTTTGCTGGTTTTCTGATGATGGATACGGTTCTTAGTGTTGGTTTTGCGTTGCTGAATAAGCGCAAGAGTTTTATGACTGTTCATTTTCATCTTGAAGATGTTGTCACGCATGTTGCAGAAGGAGCGCGTTGGTACAGTATTTTCATTTTGCCGTATTATCTTTACCCATGTGCCATGTTTTCTTTCCTGGCTTTGTTTGGAACGGCAATCGTCTGTGGAACCGACTGGTTTTTCTGCAAGGAGAATTGCGCGCACAAAAACATTGTATTTCTAGCGATGACAATTTGCTTTTCGTTTTTCCATGGTAGTACGTTTGTTGGGATGATTGATCGTTTTGGTTTTCTTGGACTGCTACTTGCTCTGTTTTGTGTCTGTCTTCACAACACCGTTGTACACGACGCCGCCTTTACCCTCGCCGAATGGAACGCTGTTAAACAGATTAGCAAGGGTCTCGATACCCCTCTTCAACGTGCAGCAATTCCGGATGCTAATGTAGCATCAACCACATCATATACCGACGAATCTGACAGTGATGATAGTGAGGAAGCCCACCTCAACGAGACGACATTGCTTCGAGTTGATTGGGTTCAGAGAAATCGATATTGTAATCCAATTGCTGTGATTACTCCTATTTCTGTAAACGGTAACACGATCAAGAAAGTATGTATTCCAATGAATATGATCAAGGATCTCCGTATTGGAAGCCGAATTAGTATCGTTTTCCATGCAGGAGTTATTCCAGCTATCGATTCTATCATCGAAAAGGGAGATGGTGCAGAAATTGACATTCCATACGAGGAAAAGATTTGGGTAGACAAGGACGATGTGTTTTATTCATATGTAAATCTATCGAACCTAACAAAGGAAGATTTGAACAACATGTCGGAACATATGTTGGAATCCATTTGTGATCGTCTTGGCATTCCACGTAGTACCAAAACAGAAATGGTAAACAAATTGTCTGCCCATTCAGATACGATTCGCGTCCACCTTCCAAGTGAAGAGGATGACGAAGAATCAACACTATCACAATCAGCACCACCTCATTGCTGTCAAGGTGTCTGAACGATCTGAAATAATAATAAAAATATTCATATACAACATATGAATTAGTTATTTTTGTGCTCCTCCTACGTCGGTGTTTCGTCGACGTAGGAAGATGGAAGACGGAAGATCACCAACTTTACATATAAAGAAAGATTCGGTTATCATTGTATTCGTCGGGTAGGACAGATGTTAGATTGACTTGTACAAGATATGATATTTCAGATAGACAGCGGGATAAAACTAATATCTTGTCTTTATGTGTTAAAGATAGACCAAATAATCTATTGATTTCCCACCACTTGTTGAAATCGCTAATAACAACATATGAATGTTTTAATGTTAACAGATCATTACGAATTATATTCTTATTGTTGCAAATATAGGTCATTATGATCTTTCTAAATAATTGGGCATTTTTCTCTCGACATGAATCTGCAGGCGGTAATAGAGGTGGTTCCGGACCCTCTGGTGAATATACCATCATCTACTTGTATAAATAAAAATATATAAATAAAAAATGATTCTCGCTGAACGCTCGAATCGGTTAGGACTGTTTACTCGCTTTACTCGTAAAAGTCCCAAAAAACTGTTTTTATTATTTCTATTATTCCCTTCTGCCGTTTTTCTACCATCTGTAGATAATAGAGATTGTCCTACGTCATATACACCATCTTACTGTACACCGACATTGTGGAGATTAGATATGTTGTCACAATATAATACTAGTTTTCAACAAGTGTGGAAGGTGCATGGTCTTTGGGTGGAGAGGTGTGCGGAATGTGAGTCGTGTGGGTATCCTAGTGATTGCAAGACTTGTAATTTTAATATTTCTTTATTAGCACCAATCCTGCCAGAAATAAAGAGATTTTGGTTCACTCCCGGAAATCTATCTGATTTTCTCCAACATGAATATTGCAAACATGGTACATGCACAAATTACACAGAAATCGAATATTTTAATACGACTTTATCCATCTACCACAATGTTGTATCTCGTTGCGATGAATCATCTTTCCCCAATAAAACCTCTAGAGAATGTTGGGTATATTTGTAAATATATGTATATTTTTAAAAGAAAGAAATGAAAGAAGAATTTCATAATGCCTGTAGATACGGCGATATTGAAATGGTAACGAAACTATTATCATCTCCAACGTCGGTAGATCCATCTGTTGATAATAATTTTGCTATATTTATTGCTAGTTATAATGGACATGCAAACATAGTACGACTTTTACTAGAAGATTCTCGTGTAGATCCATCTGCTCTGACAAATATATGTATACGAGGTGCTAGTGAAAAAGGACACTTAGAAGTAGTAAGACTATTACTAGAGGATCGTCGTGTTGATATAACAGCTTACGATAATGAAGCTATAAGACGGTCTGGCAATAACGGACATACAGAAATACTTCAAATCCTTACCGAACATCAATTCCGTCTAGATGGCCCAGAATATAATAAAAACATATTGACGTAACATTTTCTTATGTTTATAAGAAATTAAAGTATATTCAATGATTACGTGCGTATTCAATCATTTGGGGCGCCCATTGGTTTTCGTCCATAGCCATGAGTGAGTTGTAGTCAACTGTCTTGCCAGGGTTCATAGAGGGCATTATATAAGCCGTCATTGGATTGGAATCATAGAAAGGAAAAATAGAACTGTCTGTAACTGGGTACCAACTGCCAGGGGTTGTGGTGACTTTGGTGTCATAATACGAAGGCTTAGTCTTTGTAACAACTACAACCTTGCCACCAGGATTGCCGGCTATTAAATTACCGTTACTGTTCACAGCACCGACGTAGGAGGATCCATTCTGAGGTGTTGCTTTTGGCATCATACCAACAATAAACATTACAATCACAATAATTACGACAACTGCAACAATTATTTCAACAATCATTTTTATTCTACAAATTTTAATTATTTCTAAAAAAATCTATATAAAAATATTTTTGTATTTTTTATTTTTGTATATTTTTATTTTTGTATATTTTTTAAAAACCGATATAATAATTTTTCTATATATAGAAGGGGATGATAACGAGTTATGGTATAATTTTGTATACTATTCACCAGGATAAAAAGTATTTTCTGATTGGTAAAAGGATGGATTCTTTGGAATATCTAGATATTTTCAATAGTCGCTGTCCATTATCTAAAATCGAGAGTTATATTTCATATTGTACGGCATTTGAGATAGATAAACTACGATCTGACAATTTCGATGCGATATATCAAGATAGTTTTTCTAGTCATCGTGATTACCGAGAGTTGTTGGACCGTTGGATCAAAATTAAACCATTTGTCCAGCGCGGTTTAGATAATTATGAACAAAAGACAACATACATGTATACTTTACCAAAAGGCAAGAAAAAGACTTGCGAGCAGCCAGAAACGGCTGCCTTACGGGAATTTGTTGAAGAAACACGAATACCTATTTCAAAGATTAAAAAAGCGTATTATCCTACTTATACGGTAACATTCAAGGGGACAGATGATAAAATTTATCGATCAATATATTATGTCTATTATTGTGAGCAATTTATTTCTATCGAACCTACTTGGCGCGACAACTACTTTCAAGGTAGAAATTATTCCATCTCTGAAGAAATGGAATATCTTCTTTGGATTCCCATCGACCAAATCGATCAATATCTCCCTCAAGACCTCGTCAACGTTTTACGAGTTGTATAAATAAAATATATTGTAATATATTTTTATTCTATAATATTTTGGTTATAACCAGGACCGTCGATGCGATAGTAGTGTTCTGTTAGTAGGATTTTTAATGTTGCTAAATATGTTGCATATTCATATGGTTCGTTACAGGGTATTGTAATATCGGTTATAAACTTGTCGAGATTTGGTATATTGAATGAGAAATTAGCCAACAAAATTTCTACCGTTTTTAGATGACTGTCTAGATTACGATCATAATAGGGGACACATGCGGTTCGTAAATGTTTCAATGTAATATTATTATTGTCGGTTAACAATGACATTATAAATTCTACTTTCTTGGGTGACCCATTATAACACGCCCAATATAGACCTGTTGTTATTTCTTCTTGATCTTTTATTAATAACGCCTCTTCTCGCATCTGTTTCAAACTACCAGTACTACATAGATGCACAAACCTACTATATCGCTGTTCAGACATTTCTCTAAATATCTATTTGGTTGGTATTTCATTTTTGTGATGGTCCTCCTACGTCGGTAATATCCGTACATCCTTCGTCGGTGCGGATATATTATACGCCAACTTACGAGAGGCGCTTCAGCGCCGCGAGTCATTTTTATAAGTGGTGCTATATTTTTAGTTATCCTTCAAGATGTGTTTTGCATTTGCCCCATTTGGTAACGAGTTTGAAAGTTTCTGTAGAAGGGATAAACACACGGTCGATTGTTAGGCGATTAATTTTGTTATTATCTTCGATGGTAATAGTTGCATCGAAAAACGGAATTTCATAAATGGTTTCAAACTTTTCATTTCTACCTTGCACATTTTTAACAATATCCTTAAGATCTGGAAACAGATGTGATAGGGATTCGTCTTTGAAAAAGTGGCGATGTTCTTTGGGTAGTAGTCCTTTGCGATTGGGAGGCAAGACAGATACAAGTTGTTCAAATGGTCGACGAGGATGAGTTTCTTCCCATTTAGGTATTTGCCAAGTAAGAGAGCACTTGTACAGATCGATACAAAACGGCGGATAGTGATATTTGTAATAGTGCGTCCAATTAGGCACTCCCTTGAAAGAAGTGTAATATTGAAACGTCCACCAAATAGTATCTAAATAATTGCAGCACATAGACTGTATGTCTTGTTCAGATTCAATTCCTACCCATTCTTTATAATACTCTTTTCTAAACCCCTCGAAATCAAACCTCGAATTGGTTCGATGATTGTTTACTTGGGTTGGTTGAGATTGACGATTGGGTTGCTCTTGTCTACCTTGTTGAGACGGATTAGTTTGTTGGGTAGGTTTTTTGTCATCGTCACGACTAGAGAGATACTTTTCCAAGAGTGGGTAGGGATATTTGACTTTTTGCGAAAGTAGCATGGGTTCGTCATCGGCAAGAAGACGTAGGAGATTGCTCAAGCATTTACGATCAAGACGACCGTCGGATATGATGGAGAATCGGAGCTTGTGGTAATAATACAATAGATTATCGATCCCCTCTATGAATAATTCAAACGCCTCAATTCTTCGGTTAAAATCGTTACCTAGTATGTTGCAGAGCAAAATAAAGCTTTTTATACTGTCTACAAAGTTGACCGGTCTCGCCATGTTACGACTTTTCGTCCAGTTATTAATCTCATTTCGAATCGGCTGCATACAAACTGTGTAATATTGAGGATCGGTGGTACCGTTGGTACTATAATCTTGCTTAAAGACAAACACATTCTGTGCAGATCCCAACGCTAGCTGAAAGAGATCAGCATCAGGTCCGTAGATAGCAACTGGTGTCTTTGGAGGAAAAGTACGAAGATAACGGATACATTTAGCCTCTCCTTCACCTGCCGAGTTGACAGACGAGAAAATGACCTTTTTGCATCCCCAACCATCTACTTCTTGAATCTTAAACTGAATAAACGAACAAAGATCATACATGTATTGTGTTCCGGCAGATAGGTTTGTTAGATCAAATTCGTCTTCTGGTGTGGGTCCTCGGATATAACGACGACGACGCTGCTCCATCTGCTTGCTAACAGGAACTGAAGAGTCAAAGGCGATATAAACTTGTTCTGTGTCAATCATGCCTACGACTGTTTGAATCTCTTCCCATGTGAGTTGAAATGACAACTTGATTTTTTCTTCATACGATAGAGTATTTACCGACAACATCGTTTTGTAGTCTCCCATCTCAAACGCCTTGGCACATGCGGCATATACAAAGGGATTTGCGTCAAGTGCCAGGCAGACCATCTTCTGGCTAACTCGCTGTCCCTTTTTGTAGTATTTGATTGCCCGAGGGAATGTCTTGCGAATATAACTATCAAGCGAAAGCACACCCATCTTTATTTGTTTTGGTATTCCAAACAAAATTTTCATTTTTTGTATTTTTTTTGAGAAACATCCTACTCATTAACGGCGGCGAGGGATAATATTTTGTAATATTCGATGGCTTTGTCGATGTTGGAGATCAATACAGCGACAGTATCTTTATTTTGTATCAATGATTCTTTAAGAGATCCATTTTTACCGAGTTTTATCAATGTTTCCAATTTTTCGCTAGAACATTTATCAATGACAGTATAATTGTATTTAGACTTCTTGGTTTCATTCCATCGTAGTGTTAGTTCGGTTGTTTCGATGAACGATACTACATGTTTGTATACAAAAGTTGTATCCTTGTATTTTCTCAACGAGTAGTAAGAAGATAATAGGGCATTGAACATAGCCTCGGTTGGCTTGAGATCAGCTACTACGTCTTCTATTCCCTTTTTCAAATTCTCCAATTGACTCGTCCTATTATAATAAGTCCTACCACCAAACATCCTTTTTCTTTGTCTACCAATTAAACAATTTTTTTATATGTTGGATATATAAAAAATGATACGACAGATGAAAAAGGCGGTCATGGAATATAAGGATGTCGAGGTAGGAGCGCCGGTGATAAAAGGAATACTCGGTCCCTTAACGATTGGAAGTCGGTGTCATGTTATATTTGATCAGGACGAAAGCCCTTACAATTTTCATACACATCCTAGTGATCCACGCGTTCAAACTTCTATGTTTAGTGTAGATGATATAAAATTGATGTTATCGAGGGCAGGTAAAGATACAAGGCAAAGAATAGACTATCTTGGAACAGAAGATGGTATTTATAGTCTACGTTTTAGCAGAAATCTTGTGTCCCTCTTTAAAAGTAATCCCGCAGTAGGCGAAATTGTCCTCTTTTGGTATTTTTATGTCGTAAATCCCATCATCTTTAGGAAATGTGGTTCTGATAACGACAGCTGTAATATTCAAAATATTGATGATATTCTCGAGATAATGAATGGGATTACTGGAGAACAGATGATGCAGTGGATAATAGGTTTTAAAGATACTCCTGCTTTTATCGTTGAAGCTATTTCTATCGTCGGAGACAGACTAGCAGCTATCGACAACCTATTTTATCTTACATACGAGTAGTTACAATATACCAAGATTGTAAATATTGCTGTCGAGACCGAAATTCTTTTTGTCGATAGCGTCTTTTACGAGTTTGTATGATTCATAGTCTGGATGTAAAAATCCATTTACGAGATAGTCCATTTCTTCGTTTAGTACATCGGGATCTTCAAGGAGATATTTTATTACTTGTATCTTTTCAAAGTCACAAGCTGTTCGTAGGGCTGCATTCTTGCGTCCTCCATATTCGCTCTCTAAACTAGGATCTATATAAAATTCGTTTATCAACATTTTAACAACATCCAAATTACCACCAGAACATGCAGAAATAAGATGCATATGTCTTTCAGGTGAATATCGTAAAAGAAAACGTACAATTTCAACAGTACCAAATGATCTACAGGCCTCGATAATCGCAGAATCTATATCTTTGACCAATCGTATATCGTCTTGAAATGGGGTGGTATTGTTGGGATTTGTTATATCTCCACTTATACCGACAATTTGTTGCAACGTTTTATATGGCTCTAGTAACAACTTGGCCAACGTAAGATTGTTACTTGATGCCGCATATTTCAATGCCAAATTTAGATCCCGCTCAACCATCCAATCCATTTTCATTATATTTCTATTAAATATAATTATTTCAGTTTTGTCTATTCTCATTATAGAAATTACTGTCAACTCCGAAAAAATGGTTTACGACTAACTCGTTCCATCTAAAAAGAAAGTATTTTTTCTGATAATTATTATATGGTACATTGAAATATATAGGTAAATCGGCAAACGTAATTTCAGTATAAATGTCATAATTTGGGTTTAAATCAATTTTTCCATCAAAACGTACAGTATCAAATAAAATTTTCAATACTTTTAAACTTTTTTCTGAATATGACCTGTCTCGCCATAAAGTGTAAGATATATCATTAAAGACCCAAAATGGTGTCGGTGTGTTGACATATAAAAGTAAGAATTCTATTATTTTTATATGACATTTTTCACACGCAAAACACAAACCTCCTTTCCTTGTATCACTATCTATCAAATTAATATGTCGTTTAACATATTCTAAATCGCCATTATAACACGCACCCCAAAAATCATCGTTTGTCATTATTTCTTCACTAGACTCGTCATCTGTTTCGGCTTCACTACTAGAAATACTATCATCGTCAGACATTTTATTTCAAATAAAATTATCGTATATTTTCAGTTTTGTATATTCTCTATAACATCTAGGCCTTGGTGATAGACATCACCATCTAGACCAAACTTTTGGTTGTCTATTGCTTCTTTCATTATAGGTGTAATATGTGCCCATTGTTGATGACCTTGTAATTCGATATCCTGTAACGACTCTTTTTGAACGCGAGGATCCGCAAGTAGAAATACTAGTATTTCTATATTACCTCCAAGATAAGCGCTTCTAACAGCATAATTTCTAATTTTACTTTGCACAAATATCCTAGTATACGATGGGTCTATTGCCGGGTGATTTATTAATAATTTTACGAGTTCAATATTGTGGCTATAACAACATGCATCTTCAAAATGTCTCTGTGATGGTATTACACCTTGATTAATAAAATATTCAACAACACGTATACTATTTCGTGTACACGCTCGTAAAAACGCTTCATCTATTATAATAGAATTGTCACAACACAAGGGAAATAACAGTTTAGTGACAGTTAGATTATCAGTTTCAGCAGCCATTTTAATCCCTTTTTCTAATTCAACTAACTCTAGTGGATCCATTTTTATTATATTTATATTTAATATAAATATTTCATTTTTGTACTTTCTCGGTGATATCTTGTAGGCCGCGTCGGATGTCCCATTCGTCGGGATCGGTATCGCAGTGAAATATCAAATTAGGATGTTTTTCCTGCAATGCATGCATCATTTTTAGGGCGACTTCTCGTAAGGTAGCATGCACTGTCTTTCCAGATCGTAGTTCTATTGTGTATACAGCCGCTGGCAAACCATATGTCACCTGGCATGCAACCCGAAATCCAAGTGGAATATAATATTGTTTTTGTATATCTGTTCCGTGTAAATTATTATTAATAGATACAACTTGATCCCGTATCAACGAGTTTGCCGTTGCCCTCATATCTTGTGGCATCTGGTCGAGGTACCAGTTGTGAAAGCCATATTGTGTAGTTAATAATGGCATACGACAAACACCGTTACGATGCCGTTGAAGATCACGAAATGAACCATAATCTAGAAGAAAATTAAACTGAACATTTCCCAAATCTGCAAGAAACGACGGTAATTCAGTCTTGGCTGGTCTTGTCGATATAATATCTTGGTATTCTTTTAGATCTACAATATCACTCTGACAACATACCTCGTCATGTAAGTCATTTGCACCAATATTATTTGTAAAATAAAAATGATTGGCGATTATATTTTTTCTATATGTTTCAGTTTCTGGGTATTTCTTATGACAAAATGAATGAGGGTATTTTTTCTGAAGGAGAGCGAGGATAGATTCTCCTACTTCTCTGATTACCGGATCAGGATGGTATGCGAGGAGACCAAGTTTGTTTGCAGCTTGTCGCAGGTTTGTATGCCAGGCCAGTTGTGTATTTACACCGGCGGGTAAAAATGCCCGTAAGATATCAAAGGCACGAGCAGCAATCGCTTTGTTGTAAACGGAAACAGATTCATTTGTTCCGCGTGGATATTTACCTTTTAGATATTCTTTAAGAGGTTCCTGAGAATCATTATAAAATTGCATCCATTTATCGAGGATTTCTTTTGATTCGGGTGTATTTATCGGATCAGTAATAGATTGTTTAGACATGTCTATGTACCGTGTGCTTGTTTCTTGACCGGAATAAAGTTGCCAATCCTGAATTGCTTTTGCGGCAAGAATAGAGACATTTTCAATAAAAATAGTCGTAGAACCACAATCCCCGATACTCTCATGACCATAACCGACATAAAAAGATTCCATAAACTTGCCTGATCCTGATTTTTGTACCTTGGCAATATGAGTTGTTACCGATTGGGCACTCCGCGAATAGAGGGCCTGCATCATCGCCATATCTTCAGGGTTACCACCATCGATGACGTATAATTGATACGGTTTCTTATCATCGACATTATCCACTATCTGCAAATTACTCATATTTTCTATATATTTTTATATATAGATATTTTCAGTTTTATTTATGGTGGGAAAGAATTTGTAATTGGAAAATTAATTATATTTTTGTGGTTTGAAATATAAAATATGTCAGTGACATTGGCAGATGCTAAAAGAATTGCGAAACAACTCGGTACAAATATAGATCCAAAAAGGTTACTAGAGGGAATGAAAGTAGAGTTAGAGGAACATGGAAAGACGGATCCTAGATTAAATGTAACCGACGATGATCTAGTTTCTACCGCGAAAATCGCCCTGGCTCATTTTAAAGAGAATCCAGGTGCTCCCGATTACGGCGACTATTATGTTCATCTTCAAAAAATGGAACGTGACAATGATAAATATTGGAGCCATCATCTCAAACCAGATATTTTCGGCCTAAAGTTGAAAGATCTCACAGATATTCACGGATGGATGTAATATATCACGTTTCGTCAAGATAGAGAAATAGGGTAGTAGTCGGAAAGGGTATGTGCTGTTCATCTGCTTGGTATGCTAGTTCCTTGGCAAAATCTACTGCATTTTGTTTACAGGTAGTACCTTGTACTCCGTTTTTCTTTGCGAGTTCCGTATACATCTTCATCGCTAGATTATCAAGTCCATCAACAGCCCTTGTATGTTTGGCAAGAGCAGCGTGATATTTTGTTAATTCCTCTTCCAACTCTTTCTCACTTGCTTCCAGATGTGATTTTACTTCCTTTAACAAATCTTGCCAACTTGACATTTATATCTTTATATAAATTATACAAGTTTACCTTTTACACCTTATTGGCCATTTTAGCAAGGATCTGGGCGTGACAGAGGCATTTATTTGTCTGTATACAAAAACAGCCGAGTGTTAGACCATGTAGTTCTTGTATATCATCAACAAGACCAGAGTCGGTTAAATGTTGTTTGTACAATCGTAAACTTTCCTCAAGTGCATATTCTCCTGGTTTTTTACCAACCTTGTATGGATTAGCCCATTTAGATTGTTTATAGTGAAACATGCGCTTTTCTTTATCTTCTGTAATCCAAATTCTACCTTGGCGTCCCACATATAAATTCTTTGGATCAGCAATCCACTCATCCAACGCCTTGTAACCACCCTTTCTCAATTCTCCGACTTTTACGCACATTGTGGTGGTTTCGGGTGTTGTTATTTTTTCAGATGTCAAAGTTTTTTTTACCGGCGATGTTTTCTTAGGTAGTACCTTGGCGATAGAACCATAATCTAGATCAGGGAATTTATAGGTACCGTTGATGGCGTCGAATGTATGCTTGTGAGTGGCGGTGACTGTATAAATATTTCCGGTAAATTTCTTATTTATGAGACGAACCCTGTCGCCGACCTTGATATTTGATTTATTATACTTTGGTTGTTCTGGGATTGTTGTTATGCGATGAATCTCCGTATATGGAAAACGTTCACTTTCTTCATCTACAAAGCCATTTTTATCCAAAAAGGTAATCATACGTGGAACTGTATCGTTGGTTTCAACTCGTAGGCCAACTGCAAGGCGTTTGTAACCCTTTTTCCACATCTTTTCTTTAAAGCATGTTTGTTCAGCGTCTGTAAGATCGGTTTTTCCTACAAGTTGTAAACACAATCTAAAATAATCATCTAATGCTTGCAAACCCGTATCTGCTCCCGTTTTCTCTATCCATGTTGCCAGCACACCATCATCCCCAAAAAACACCCAATCGTAATATGCAATCACTTTTGACATTTTTTAATATATTTTTATATTAATTTTTGGTTTCTTTTTCAATTTTTGTGTTCCTCCTACGTCGGTGTGTCAGTTATGTTATTTCTGACGATGTGATAATGGAACGATAACGAAAAAGTCTCGGTTGCATTCTTGTTTACGGAGGGCTTCTAGCTTACATTTGGTACTACGATGACCTTGCATACCGCAAACGCTACAACGTAAAAGAGGGCAAAACGAGATCGAATGATTGGTTTTGCGACAATAACGACAGGGTTCCATGTTTTATCGAACTAAGAGTGCTATATATTCAGGTTTTTCGTTAATTTTTCAATTTTAAAATCCATGAATATGAAGATTTTGTTTTTCGACGATTTCGTTTTCGAGGAGAAATTCTGAAATGTTGTTTCGGAAATCGCCAGAGAATTTAACTATCTTGTCCTTTTTGTCATAACTACCACCACAACTATACTTTTTCGAACATTTGCTAATAAATTTCTTAATGATAACCTCTTCTAGATCCAATCCTTCAACCGTCGTTACATACTTTTTACCATTTCGTTTGTAAATACGAATATGAACATCTAGTGGTGTTGTGACGGATTTTTCTTTTTTATCTGTTGTTATAGCCGGTTTGTTGAAATAATTGGATCCTGAATCGAAATCGGGCTGTTCTGGTGTTGTATCATCTTCACTACTCCACGCACCATCAACGTCTTCAATGTAATATTCCGGTATATCCATTTTCTATATCATTTGTAAAAATAATATTTCTTTTTCAGTTTTTGGTTTTATTCTACAAATTCAGGACGTTCAAAACCGAGAGCGTCGTAGATTTTCAAAATGAGGGGTGTTGGTGTACATCGTTCTTTGTCGTCGATTGCAATAATTTTACGAAATGAGAACGATTCTCTTGATGATCCTTTTATGTGTTGAATAAGAATAAATGGTTGTCCTTGTCGATTTTTATTACATACTGAAATAAGATCAGCATAGTCTCTAATAGTTTGTTCAACATCTATGCCAAGTGATTCACTTAACATTTTTACCTGAGATGCTCTTACATCTGTTCTCAACTTGGTCAATATGTAAATCTCGTGACCAAGTTCTTTCAGCTTTTCACCACTCAACATTATAGCCATTTCATGTGACTCGTTCATTATAGCACTATTTTCTTTTTCGTAAAAGAATTTCATTTTTTCCTATGTTTATTCAGAAGGTCTAGTGTTAAAAACCGTCGATTCAATTTTAGGTCGGATGAAGCCGAGAGCATCGTAGATTTTCAAGACGGTAGGTGATGGAATACATTTATCGACGTATTCTTGTTTAATATATCGAGTACATGTAGGCATATATGAATTTGTATCGGATCTAATGTAGGAAATTCTAATATTGAAATCATCTCTAGAATAAGATACGCTAGTTAATCTCACAAATTGAAAATAGTCTTTTATCGTTTTTTCAATATCAATGCCAAGACTTTCATTGAGGAGTTGTACCTGTGCTTTTCGTAATCGAGACCGCAGTTTAGTATATTTAACAGCCTCATCTCCTGCCTCTTTAATCTTTTCTTGCATCAACATTATAGCCATATCAAGATCCTCGGTCATCATAGCAACATTTTCTTTTTCTTAAAAGAATTTCAATTTTAGTGTTTCATATACGGACCACGAGATGGTTCGGTAAGCGGAGGAGGAAAGCCCAAGTTTGTAACTTGAATGTAAATGGCAACTCGACCATCGTCATAACTCCAAATATTACCGTTTCGTGCAAGCTGACAAGTACCATCACTATAGGTGAATGAGTTCAACTGAGTTTTATATACAAATTTTTCAGCTTGTTCAAATGTCGCAAAAACATTTTGGGTCTTTTCAATAATACTGTAAACCGTATAAAGCATATTCATTTATTGCAATAAATAATAGTTGGAACATTTTTCAATTTTTTTATTAGAGATAGAAATCTATTCAATCACCAATCGTCGTTCGGATAATGTTTGTTTTAGGTCGGCCATGAGTAGTTTTTGGTTGGTGAAAGTGATTGAATTTTCTTCTTTGGATACAACTGGAGCGCTAACAAAACGTATTTCCTGACGGTCATCAGACGTAAAATCTTTACTTATTTCGACGACGGTAAAAATCATTATTTTAACTAGGGTAGAAACCGTGGTATTTGAAAACCAACCTGGGATAATAGTCTCTGTTCTTTCATAAACGACTAAAACATCCTCGTTTTTGTTTGAATGCTTGACAAAATATCTGATTTTCGTATCTTTTGGCATATCCTTTTTATGGACAAGAATCTCCCAGTCTTGACCTGGCTTGAATGTGGAAAGCCAAGCTTGTGCTTCTTTCAATAAATTCTTTCTGGCGTCTATTCTTCCAGCAAATTGTGCGCGTGTAAATAATTCATTTGTCCGTAGACTATTTGAAATTATTATATACATCCTTATTATATATACAAAAAAATAGAAAAAAATATCTGTAATTTTTTCTATAGATAATTCATTAAAATAAAATTACAAATATAAGATGACTCCTGAAGAGAAATTGGAAAGGACTCGAAAACGAAAGCGAGAATGGGCTCGTAGAAATAAAGATACCGTCAAAAGGAAAACTTATAGTGAACGAACTGCAGGGATGTCTATGCCTGAATATATAGCCTTTTTAGAGAAACAAAAAGAGAGAACACAAAGATGGAGGGACAAACAGAAAGAATTAAAAAACAGCACAATCGACTAATAGTACTTAGACCCAAGACGAGCAGGCATTGCCACTATAAGACGAGGGAGCATGAGATCGTCTTCCAGATTTAAAGGATGACATACTACCACTGCGCATAGTGTAATCACGACCTGATCTTACAGTGGTAGAGACGAGATAGATGATGAGACTTAGGATGGCGACTGCAAGTATGGCACCAAGAATGTATGTTGCAATTTGCCACCAGTATTGTGAACATTTTGGCTGACCAGGTCCGCCACATGCGACATAGATAGGTGATATTGGCGGATAAACTGGACCTGTGGGGCCGGTTGCACCGGTTGTACCTGTTGTACCCACTGAACTTGCAAACATAAATGACATTTTTTATATACCATAACAAAAAATCTTGTAAAAAATATATGAGTGGTTCCTATAATACTACAGAACCTACACTAGCAGAACGGTTACAGATGGCAAAAGAGACACGCGAGGGAAAACCATCTGAACCAGAAAATGAAACTCTGCCAACTGTTCGTGATGAGAAAACGATAGAAACTGCAAATTCACGTATTCACGTTTCCCTGTGGTTGCCACATTGTGGCTGTCCATCGTTGTTTATTCGTCAAGATGCAAGAAGTTCATCTGGTTTTTCATGCGACAAAGAAGAGGTCGAGATATCACCCGCAAATAGAGACATCCCCGCAATCATAGAAATGTTTAAAGAAATAACAAATACATTGACCGAATATTACGAAATGAACAAAAACAATATGGTGTTTTAGAATAAAAAAAGTATGGTGATTAGGAACGTCGATATAAAATTGATCCAAGGTGATAAAGGTGATAAATCATTAAAAATACAATTTTAGGCAATTCCCTAAAAAGACACCCTTTAAAGAACAAAGTGATAAAAACCTTTCACTTTTTGTAAAAATTTCTATAGTAGGGATTTATTTTAGAGAAAACCTTTTCTAGGAAAATATCTATTTTTACTTGCTTTTTATATCACCTTTATCACCTTTATATAATTTTCTACTAGTTTCATTAAATATATACTTATCACTTTTATATTTATCTTTTAAAGTATAATCACTTTGGATAGAAGTTGATCTCTTGAAAAAGTGAGATATATCAACAATAGAAAATAGTATCAAAAAATAAATCTACGATGAACGAATTTTCTTTAATATATTTTTATTTATTATAAATGGCGGGGAGACCTGTAAAATATCATACTGAAGAAGAAAAATTAGAAGCCAAGCGGGCTAGGGCACGGGAATGGAAAAGGAATAACAAAGACCGCATTAAAACGCCAACATACGCTGAAATGACTAGTAAAATGAACCTAGAACAATATATAGATTTTAGAAAACGCTGTTTAGAGAATCAAAAAGCATATTTAGAGAGAAGGAAGCAAAAGAATCAATAATTCATTACAAATAATGAAAATTTTTAGGTTTATTTTTTATCCTCTATTATAAATGTCTACTAATCACAAATATACAAGAAGAATGTATTTAGAGGCACAATATCATGGGTTTTCTCCGATTCCGGTAGTAGGCAAAGAACCATTTCTCAATAAATGGTCCACGATGTCAGGCGAAGAAGTGTTACCGCATTTAAAATCTCACGACGGTAACATTGCTATCCGAACTGGACAACTTTCAGATGTAATTATTATAGATTGCGACAAACCACGAGGTGGTAACGGAGAAGACGGAAATGATGTCTGGGAAAGACTCGTTTTTAAACACGAGAAGATCAAAGCAAGCGAGTTAAAGACTGCTATTGATAAGAGCGGAAGTGGAGGATACAGATACTATTTTAAATGGAAAAACATGTCGTATGCTAAAAATATTTATATCGACGCCATCAAAACATTGATTGATATTTTAGCAGATGGACAATGTGCCGTTTATCCTGGGTCTGTATACCCTGGTTGTTATACTGGAAATAAAGAAGACAGTAAACAACGTCACAAATGTAAATTTAAGGGCGAAGAATGCCAATTTAAAGGCAACAAGTACGAGTGGGTTCGAGAACCAGACAAAGGCATCCTGCCGATCCCACATTGGTTGGAAAAACTGATCAAATCAGAGGAACGCAACACTCCTCTACATAATGAAAATAAAATTAAACCGAAAAAAATTCTGAAAACAGATTCTGTTGAACGAATTGAGAAATTATTTTCATTATTGGTACCTACTGATTGGGATGATATTCTATACTCAGAATGGATAGAAATAGTATGGACTCTGTTATCTATAGGAATGGATCCCGATGATATTCATAAATGGTGCTCCTTGGGTGAAACTAAATATGATCAGGAATCTACAGATAAAGTAATATCAGAATGGAATGAACAAGTTCAATGGGGTTGTGGTCCTAAAAGTACGATTATGAAATGGATACGATCTTGTCTTTATAAACGCGGCATGACTGACAAAGACGTATATCGTGCTATTATGGATGTTCTGGGTATAACAGATATAGATGTTATTGAAAAACATTTGTCCGTAAACAATACATTTAAAGGTTATGTTGCTATCTATTATGAACTACATGCTCAAACAAATATAGTTACAATCGATGATAAACATCCATTTTATATGTGGAATGAAAGCGATAGATTATGGATACACTGTAAGAATCAAAAAGTTGCATCATCAACATTATATACAGATTTTTCAGACTTTATGGAAAACCTATTATATCCATATGCACAACTTCAGGAAGATTCACAAAAGAAAAAAATAATCCTAGACGCTCTTAAATCGATTAATAATAGAGCAAAATGTACTGATTTGGAAATGTGGCTTCTGAAACGCTGTCAGGATACTAATTTTATCAATCTTATTCGTAACGTCGATGACAATACGATTGCTTTTGGTATTGCAAAGATTATCAATTTGAAAACAGGAGAGATTAGAAATCGCGTACGTACAGATTATTATATGCAGTCTATCCCACTTACGCCCAGTGATCATGGCTATCCACGAATCACAAAGTTTATAAATAGTCTTTGGGACGGAGAAGAAGAACGCAGATATATTCATAAATTATGTGGTTCGTTTCTGTCTGGTTCTATGAGAGACAGATCACTGTATATCTGGTGTGGAGTTGGTATGAACGGCAAAAGCATACTAGTTAAATTGATGCGATTAGTGTTATCTTATCATGCTGTGACCGCATCTAGAAAGGTTCTGTTAAATATTAAGGAAAATAATGGTGCTAATCCAGAACTTATACATTTAATGTATGCGCGGTTGGCGATTCTTGCTGAAACCAAAAATGGTGATAGTTTAAACGATGATCAAATTAAGCAAATTATTGGAGGGGAAATAATTGCAGCCCGTCCCCTTTATGATGGCATGATGGAGTTTCAACCAAAGACAAAATTGTTGATCATGACAAATCACAAACCAAAGTTTGACTCTACTGATATAGCGTTGGTTGATCGAATAAAACTTTTAGTATTTCCAAAGCGGTTCGAAAAGTCTAGAGAAAATACTGCATATGTCGAGGATCTTGTTTCAACAGCAGGAAGCGAAATGTTTTCATATATGGCTGCTGGCGCTAAATTATTTTATGAGGAAGGATTAATTGAAACGCGTTTAATGATGGCTGCAAAGGATCAATATTGCAACGACGAAAATTCTTTTGCTACATTTTTGGCTGAAGAATGTGAGGTTGCCGAAAACGGCAGAATTAATAAGGCATTGTTTACCAATAGATATAAAATGTTTTGTGATAAGAATGATTTGCAAATGAAACCTATCAAATGGTTGCTCGAACGTAATTATATAACCGAACATAGATTTAATACCCAAGGCATGTGTATCATGGGTTATAATTTTAAACAAGAAGAAATGTAGTCACAAAAAAACTGAAAAATATTTTAAAGAGATCTACACATATAGAAGATGGAGACACTACGAACAAAACGTGTAATGATGGCTCTGGGTTGTATGGTAGTTTGCATGGTGGTTATTTTGGCTCTATTTATTGCTATTGTTGTAGAAGCTACGCGTATCGTAGAGCGAATGGATCTGTTTATTACAAATGTGAATAAATCGGTACCAGTCTATAATGATATTGGCATTCAGGTGAATACGTCTATTCCCTTGTACAATGACTATATTCGCCAACTCAACGAAAGTTGGCCGGTTTATACCAAATTTATCAAAGATGTCAACATTTCTTGGCCCCTCGTCAACAGTATTGCCTTTCATATCAATCATACGATTCCAACCGTAGAAGAGATTATTAATCATGCAAACGCAACGGTTCCAGCTGCTCACGATCTTGTGATCCAGTTGAACCGTTCTTTGGATACATATACTCGTTTGGCTGAAGAACTTCTGCACTCTCTCCCTGATTTTGCCAATTTGACAAACCACATCGACCCCGTCTACTTTTATACCATGTCAAACGACATTCACAACCTCACCAATATGATCTATCGCATCGGACACTATTTCTTTCCAAATGGTACACGATAAAGATAACAAAAAATGAAATAATTATATGAAAATATAAATATAGAAAAAAATGGCAGATATTGTTTTGATTTTTTTTGGCGAGGGAAAGTCTATTATTTTTTCAAGCCGTTATGTATCGATGTGGGATACGTGGAAAGTCGTAAATCACAAAGTGAATGTTCTTAATAAACCATATGAACATCACTGGGAAAATGTCACAATTAATAGTGATCTATCTGCAGAACAATTAGAAAAGATTAAAAACAAGGTTGTAGAAACGAGACAAGATATTAATATTGATCTCGTATTGAAACATTGTTATATTCCATTTTGGTATAAAAATGTATCCCTTGTAGACAACGAATGGAAAGTGAAAGAAGATGGTACTCAGAAATGTCTCGGCTCATGGTGGCGAGGTAATCAACTGTGTTTTCAAAAATAAATACAAAACTGAAATAATTATATGAAAATATAAATATGTTTTAACCCAATGTCTTTGAAACTTTATTTGATTTGCCAGAAAGAAGTCCATGTAGAGGATTGGAGTTCATATTATTCTGGGGCTGTTGTCGTAGCGAAAAATCAAAAAGACGCGGTACGTATACATCCTAGTGGAGAAGCACACTGGAATGATAAAAATAATACGTGGCTAGATAACGAAGGTGAAATTGTTAGTTTCAATGAATGGCCAACTCTCAAAGATATAACTTGTTCCCTCGTATCAAACACAGTTGAACCAACCTATTCTTCTCATGGCCAAGTCGTTTGCTCATCTTATCATCCTGGCGGTTAAGGAAAACTGAAAAAATTATATGAAAATATAAATATGTTTTAACTCAATGTCTTTGAAACTTTATTTGATTAGCCAGCGTGTAAACAACGAATATGATACGTATTCAGATGCGGTAGTAGTCGCAGAGAATGAAGAAGCCGCAAAACGTATTCATCCGTCTGGTTGTATTTATACTCGTTGGAATGATAAAGACAATGAATGGCAGTTTAAACATAACCGCGATCTTTATGCGGGATCCAGTTGGGCAGAGCCAAAAGATATAACTTGTACCCTCGTCGCAGAAGCCGTTGCTCCCGGTTACAGCGCCGGCCAAGTCGTTTGCGCCTCGTATCACGCCGGTTAATAAAAATTGAAAAATAATTATATGAAAATATAAATATTAAAAAATGACAGAAAAAATATATTTACTTCGTCGCAATTTTCGTTTCGATGAATTGGCCAAAAGAGAACACGGTGTATTTTCTCAAGCAATCGTTGTTGCTAAAACAACAAATGATGCTAGACATATTCATCCAAATGGAGAATATACTTGGGATAAGAAAAAACAACGATGGGTCGACTATGAGGGAAAATCAACTGACGATTGGTGGGTAAATCCAAATCTCGTCGAGGCAATTTGTATTTCTGACGACTTTAAAAATGAACATGCTGTTTTTTCATCCTCTGGACACTTGGGGTATCATCCAGTTATTATAGCACGTTGGTTAGAGGCTGATAAAAATTGAAAAATATTCTTTTATGTGGAAAAGAATAAGAGAGATGACAAGCAAGGCTACAAATTTAACTACCGTTAAAAAGACATCTCCAAAAGAGACCATCCCAGAAGAAAAGATACCATCACCACCTCAAAAAGATCCGATAGAGGAACAAATACATACCTCGATTGACAATTTTTTTATAACAGGACCAGGTGGGACGGGAAAGACGTGGTTGGTCAAGTCTCTTGAAAAGACGTGGAAAAAGGTAGATACAAAATATGTCTTGCTTACGCCTACTGGGGTTGCTGCTGTCAATATTGGTGGACAGACGATTCATCGATTTTTCTCAATTGGACTTGCAAACGGTACCAAAGAACAATTACTTATTCGTTGTCGTAAGATGGGAGGTTTCAATAAGATTATGCCCCTTCAAATCATCGTAATTGATGAGATTTCAATGGTTTCTGCAGAATTACTTGACATTATTGATTACATCTGTCAGCAAATTCGTAAATGCCCGGAACCTTTTGGAGGTATAAGAATGATCTTTACAGGAGATTTTTGCCAACTAAAGTGCGTTCAGGGTACATTTTGTTTTTCGTCCTCTCTCTGGAAAGACCTAAAACTACAAGTAATCCAACTTGACCAACCCAAACGATTCAATGATCTATCGTACTGGAAAATGCTAAATCGTGCACGTATTGGTCAACTAAAATACAAGGATGTTGAAAGATTAAAACAACGTATGGAAGCCTATGCAAAACTAACCCCTTCCAAGAAACCGACAAATTCAAACACCAATGATACCACCTCTATCAAGATTGAGCCGACGATATTGCTAAGTTACAAGGCCGAGGTATTTGAGATGAATAATAATAAATTGCAAGAATTGCCAGGAACTTGCTACATTTTCAAAGCACAAGATTTCGTAACACGAGAATGTGATGAAATGTTGGATATGATGGCACCAAAAATTGTTACACTCAAAATTGGAGCCCAGGTAATGTGTACGCGTAATATCGATACAGATTCAGGTATTTGTAATGGATCACGTGGAGTCGTAATAAATTGTACTATTGATACGGTAAAAGTACTATTCAAGAATGATATTGTTCTTGATATCACCGTTCAAACGTGGGAACTGGAAGGTCAGGGATTTACTGCTCGTCGAATGCAAATTCCATTGATCCTAGCATACGCTTTGACAATCCACCGGGTACAAGGATTAACACTAGATTGTGCCGTTCTCGATCTCGGGTCGTCAATTTTTACTCCCGCCCAAGCATACGTAGCCCTGTCACGCGTCAGGAACTATGAATCATTATACCTCTCTGATTTCGCCGTAAAGAGTATTTACGCCAACAAACTCGCCGTAGACTATTATGATACTATCTAAAACTGAAAAGTAAATATTAAAAGTAATATTTTTGTGATGAGTAATTTTACAGTGGAACAACAATTTTACGAAGCATGTAAAGAAGGGTATTTGGAACGTGTAAAATTGATCATGAACAATTCAGCATTTGATGTGACCTGGATTAATCAAGGTTTGTATTCTGCCTGTTTTTGGGGTAATACAAGTATTGTTAAACATCTTTTACCGTTTATGCATGATATTAGTATAGAATGTTTTAATTGTTGTTATCCAATGAATGGACAGGAAAATCGTAAATCTGATTTTTTACAAATAATACAACTGATATTGGATCATGGAGGATTAGAAGATTTCAAAGTGGATGGTCTTTCTCTACTAGAAAATACTGTATCTGATAACGACTTTAAACAAAAAGCACTTAAATTGATCACCGAATACCTCTATCGTCTCGATGGCCCTATTTACAATGAGAATGTACTAGAATAAAAAAGATTATATTAAAATAATATAAATATATAAATGCCAAGATATGTTATTCATGATAATGGTGCGAGGCCATTTTTGGTTGAGGTAAACGATCAATCTGTTACCGTATACAAGCAGTTTCGTACCCAGGCATGGGGTCAGGAAACAGTCTATAATATGGCGCGTCCGATTAAACGGTTTGAAGCAGACAAGGTTTTTATTGGATCAAGCCCTCGTATCAAAATGACTGAATTTAGTGCCGGGTTTGGTACTCGCTACGATGGAAATAGCATCCTATTGCATCTTGGAGATCTCGATTATGTCTTTATTGGCATGTATATCTATTCTTTCAAAGCACGAGCAGAAATTATAAAATATGTTTCACCAATTGGCAATAGTGACGTGCCATATCCATATGCAATCGACGAGGATAACAATACATACCTAATGATTGAAGATACTGTCATTTTATCAGATGAAGAAGGAAACCTGCCTTGGAAAGAATTTTCAGATGAACCATATGAATATTTTTATTATATTCATATTATTACGGAAGACCAAGGTCGCATTCCACCACAACAGCCTGTATATGCTAATGAACGAGGTATTGTCGGGTTTTATCTCGGTGACGAACAATATACCATGCGATACGTACCACATCCCGCAAAAGATTATACTCGCCTGATTACGGATTTTGCACCAGATATGTATATTATGACAAATTATTCTCCTGCTCGTATTCCTATTGACAAAGACGACTATATCAAAATCAATAAAAAGTTTGGTAGACAAATCGGTGTAACATCTTTTCGTAAACGCATTCTCGTAAAACGGATATAGATACTATAGAAAATCTCATAAATATCTGTAATATGATAGAAATTTATATAAAGATATGAATAATAAAAACATGGATGATTCTTGCTTATCCTCCTACGTCGGAAAGCAAGAATCGGTTAGGACTATCCAAAGCGCTAGCGCTTTGGAAGCCCCAATTGATTACTACATGCGATATTTTACTGTAACCAACGAAAACGGACAAACGAGATATAAATTGGGTGATCTAAAAGATTTTCAATATCCAGAAGATGAAGAGATATTACAACTTTTACCGAAAACAAACCTCGATCATGATTATGAAACATACGGGCTAGATTCTCCTTTTTACAATCAACATGTCACATCCTTTGAAAATAATACAGAATATATTGCACCTACTAAAAAATCATCAACGACAACCTTTGAGATTACAAATAGATCTGCTGTAATAACGTCGTTTGAAGTTACATCTGAAACAGATCAAATGGTTGGAATTGGTTATACTGGCCCAAGTCTCATGTTTCCTATTAAACGAGGTACACATACGTATACAATAAATTTACCACTTTGTTTACTTTGTTATACAACAATAAATCTAACCTTTCAAAACGACGTGTCTAATCTGGTCTTTAATTATATCTATTTCCCAATTGATGTTATAAAATTCCTACTAGGTCAAGAAGTTATTACCCAACTAGGTCTCATCTGTCGCGGCAATCTTGTAGAATATTATTATGATCTTGATCCAGGAAATATTATAATGTAAAAATATATAAAAATGCATGTGATACGACGTGTACCCTCAGAAGTTCACGAGGCCCTGTATAAGCAGATACAGTATCTACATGAATTTTTCCGTAAGCATAAAATTACATATTGGGCAAATGGTGGTACTCTTCTAGGTGCCAGAAGAGAGCAACGTATAATCTTGTGGGATGATGACTGTGATATCGGTGTTTTTGAACACGATACAGAAGTTATCTCGTCTATTCTAAAGGCCGAGGCTGCCAGAGATGGTTACCAACTTTGGAATTCTATTCATGGATTTGAATTACGAAATCAAGATAAAATCCAAGGATATACAATTAAAACAGATTTATTCATTTATATGCTTACGTTGGACAAGGGCGTTAAAAAATATGTATTGGCCAGTGATCGATCACGGGCTGCTTGGCCGAGGGATTATTTTCTACCTGAAGAATTGAGCTCGTTGGCTTCTTTACCATTTGGTCCATTAGAAATTATATCTATTTCATCTCCCGATCGTTATCTCTCTACAGTCTATGGCAAAGATTTCATGACAAATATGTACCTCGACTATAATCATCTTACCGGCCAACCTCACCCAGACAAGGGAATCCGACGAGCCCTTTCCGACATTACGGTATTGTAGTAAAACTGAAATTATTTCTATATATTTAATAATCCGCGATGACTGATGATATAGATAAATTTATACAAGCATGTAAAAATGGTGATATAGAGCAAGTAAAACGGTTAATGAAAATAGTAGATCCGTCTGTAGATGACAATTGGGCGATTTGTATAGCAAGTTCGCGATGTCATCTTAATGTAGTACGACTTTTATTAACAGATTCTCGTGTTGACCCATCTGAAGATGATAATTTCTCTATACGATGGGCTAGTATACATGGACATTTAGAAGTAGTGAGACTATTATTAGAGGACCCTCGTGTTGACCCTACTGCCCGCAACAATTGTGCTATGAGATCGGCCCACTGGTCTATACGCGATAAAATAACCCAACTTTTTACCGAACATATGTATCGTCTAGATGGTCCAGAATATACTCGTGGGATTTTGTGAAGCACCGACGTAGGAGGATAATAAAAATATACTGACGTAGGAAGATGAAATTACAAATATTTCAAAAAATATTATAAGAAAAAAACCTAGATAAAAATGGACAAGGAATTGACAACGATTCGCGAGTTTGTGACGTTTGCAAATGAGATGCTTTCAGGTAAATCGATTGATAATATGTATCGTCTTGTGGCCAAGCCAGAAACTCTTACGCCGTTACAATGTAAAGAGATCAAGGCTACATTTTCTACTTACTTTTCAAATATCGTAGAATGGAAAGATTTCAAAGGTAAGATTGTATACAAAATTGGCGAGATTGACATGGCCAAATTGGAAAAGACTTGTCTAAAAAAGACAGATGATGCTCAGGTTTTCACACAATACCTCGATACAATTCGTGCGTTCTATTTTGATGTTCGTAAAAATATCAACGAGTTTATTAAGAAACTTGGCCTTGAAGAAGGATCCAACGAGGCAGTCTTTATGACTACAGTTTTTAATGATATTGGTGGGGAACTTATTGAAACTATCAAATCTGGCGGTGATACAAAAGATGTCGCGACCCTGTTGCCACGCGTATTTGAGATGCTAAAGAATGGCTCCCTCGTCAAATGCCTGGAACGCCTCAAAGACGGATCAATCAAAGTCTCCAAGATCCTCAGGGCAATTACCACACTCGTCGAGCAGTGGGAAGGAGAATCGGCCGTTCAGGTAGAAGGTAGTGTTTCTTCCGGGGACGTTGGTGAAGCAATGCCAACGACGACGTTGCTTCTCGAGGATTAATAAAAATATAATGTTTTAATATAAATATCATTTTAAAAAATGACAATCACTCTATTACCGCCAACAATTGACACCCAGATTATTAAACGTGAACAATATGCGACATTACTGCCTGCTTATTTCGTTTCCCACGTTGAAAATTACGACCAAGTTTACAAGGTAACAATTACCCCTCACAAAACTGCATCTTCTGGTATTACACGAGTTTCTATTGTTGCGGCAGCCAACATGAGAACAAGCGGTTTATTTCTTGAAAATGGTGGACGTGTACCAACTACAGCTCCTCCGCACGATCAAGATGACTTGCGCCCAATTATTCATTACTATTATGGTACCGGAACCCAACAATTGCAAATTAAAGTTGTCAATGATCACACAAATTGGTTGGATTTTTCCCTGACGTTTTAAAAATAATTATATTACAACATAATTTTTCACTAATCTTTCGCGTCATAGCTTTTATATGCAATACAGTTATAATTTACACCATTGCCATAATCTGATGTTCTGGTTTCAATTGTGTAGTGTTTAGCCTGGTCGTAGTTTTGAGTGATCAAAATTCGCATATCCGTACATAGTGTCCTACCATAACCATGTACAATCTTCCCATCATCAAGATCCTTGAAGAATTTCGTCTTGTCAACACTAATCTCTTTGGTTTCCATTTTCATATTTGTATCATATGAAAAACTTTTTTCATTTTTTACCATTGAAATATTTATTCCTTTGGAGAATCATAGTCGGTATGCGAGTCTTTTTGGCGGTTGTAGATGAGAATAGTAAGCTCATACAATGTTTTAGTAACAAGTTCCAACGCTGCGATGTATTCAGCCGTACGATTCTCGTGGTCTTTTGTTGCACGAATAAATTCCTGATCGTTGTTCTTTGTAACAATGTTGTCAAACCTACTAGGTATAAATCCTTCCTTTGAAAGTTTCTCGTTATCTGCGGTCACATTTTTAGTTGCAAGTTGCAAGCTAAAACATGAACAATCGAGTAAGCATTTACTGCTACGAACGAGAGCCTCTGCATATTCCAGACGTTCTTTTTCCTGTACTGATAACCATCTTGTCATATCCAATGGCAAGTGATTCATTTTTCTACAATATTATATTTCTATATAATTATTTCAATTTTCCTACGTCAGTATATTTTTATTATATTCTAGACTGTCGAGAGCAAACATGTGTTGGTCTAGTAGATTTCTTATTTCTGCTGGAACGGGTAGATCTCGAGTGGTAAATAGTGTATTTGTTGTATCAAATTTAGTATGCTCTAATAGCAATTTTATGATTGCAACATAACAATCAACCGGTTTAAATGGCATATGGCAAGCGATATTTAAACTTTCAATACCAACTTGATCCACATGTGGTAATAGCAGTCTTATAATTTCAACATGACCCTGACCACATGCATAATACAATCCTCTATGTTTATGATAAGAATTTACACGTTCAACCAGTTCCGTCATTTTATTAATATCACCCTCTATACACGCCTTATCAAATTCGTAATCTATGTCTGAATTTACAATTTCGTAATCTATGTATGAATTTACAATGTCGTCATCCATCTTTTTTACATATTATATTTCTATATAATTATTTCAGTTTTTGTGATCTTTCCGGGCTTGTCCCGGAAAGACACCAACTTACGAGCGTCGAGCGAGTTAATTTTTTCAAACATCCACAACCTTGCCATTATAACCCAACAGGTCAAACGAGTCGAAACGTGTGCCGTATTTGCCGGGGACTCCGAGAAAATAACTGCTTGCCAGGGAATTTGATCCATCATTCTCACCCCAGACGGCCGCTGTTACAAAGTTGTCTACAGGTGTCTCGAAAGAGGCCTTTGTCAACACACCTACTTTACGATTAATACCATTTCTAGTGACATTGGTCAGGAAACCTTCATTAGTCATTGTCCTAGCCAAAAGCATAACATGAGAAGGATTCAACTGTTTAGATAGACATTTTGTCAATTCTTCATAGAGGAAATGATATGCCGCATGAATACCCAAATATTCTACGACTTCCCAAATCACGTCTGTGTGCAATGTCTTGAATACTACTCCCGGTACTTTCATCAATTCTTTAAAGTTGTGTCCTTGATAATCAACAACATTTCTTGCCGAATAGAAAATTTTTTGAATATTATAGATTCCGCAAACATATGTATCTAATACCAATGAGACAAACACGTCCCTCGTCCAGTAATATTTCCAGCTATCTTGTTCTGTATCGATACCTTTTGGAACAACTACGCCATCATACAAGGGGAAAATATAAATCTCACCAACCGACGGAGGTGATGGAATGGCAATCATATCATTAAGATTCAATTTAGCACACAGATCATGCAATGACATTTTATAGCGATACAACACATCCTTTTTGATAGTACATCGTATAATGAAACCATTGTCATAATCAATTGGATCAATTTCCATCACAGAAAACCAAGTTGCAAACCACACCGGTTCTTCAAACGTAGGATGGATATCTAAAATCTCTTCATACTCGTTGGTTACACAACCGTCACTCGTTTTCAAAATCTCCCAATCACAAAAATCACCAAAAGATTTATACTCGAAAATCTTGCGTAATTCTTCTACACGTTTCATTTTCAACTTTTTCAATTCAATCATATCATCATCTGTAGGTGTTTTTCCGTTTTCTTTACCTGTCAAGTTGAGAACTGGATCATCAAATGAAAACGAACCACCAGTGACTTTTGGATTAGCAGTTAGGTTGGTGAGTTCTTCAAGACGAGGAAGGCCTGTAGTAGTGGCCTTGGAAGAAGTACCAGATGCATGGAAAGCATTTAGAGCGTCTTGTGTAGATACGGAACCAATGGCACAAGTGGCCTTGAAACCGACCATGTTACCGGGAACGACACGCGATCGATTGAATTGCACACGAATCCGTGACATAAATTCGGTAATACACCACTTGTCTACATACATTGGTACGTTGATCAATTCCTTTTTAATAATGTACATAATTCTTTGTTTCATCGCATAGACTGGCTCTGTCGTTCCTGGAATTAATAATTGCCTAGAAATATATTCAATAGTATTATTATCAAACGAGAATTTGGGGATATTTTTACAAACAATACCAACCATCTCTTCAAATTCTAGATTGATACGAAGGACCATTTGTTTAATGTCTGTAAAAAAGGCGATACCTCCTGTCCAATAGACTTCTGCTGCATCAAAACCAAACTCTCCATAACAGAAATCAATGATTGAATTATCACAATTTCTAATTACATACGATTTGTCAATATGCGAATTTTCCATCTTTTTACCAAACTGACGATGAGTATAACCAGACGTTTTCGTCGTAACTGCCGTATCAATCAATCCTTTTCGTGAAGACCAAGCATGGAAAAACAATTCAATCGGATCTAGACCTTTGTAGAAATTGCTCATGATAAAGCCCTTGCTTTTAATAGACTTGTCTCCAAACTTGAAACACGGTGAAACTCGTGTTCCTTCGCAAATTTCGGGTTTATAATGATCACCCAATACTGTTTGTAATCCAAGAAAACAAGAAATGTAGGAAAGATTGACCATGCTACCTTTTGCCTCGGATCGTGTAGCAATGGCCATCGCATTTAATTCACCGCCCACCATTCCATCTTTGCTGATTACCTGTCCAATTTGAGTTGCCTTGTCGAGGACTTCGCGTACCATTACATCCTTTTCACTTTGCGATACTGGAATTGTATCGATATAATCAACCTCTTTGAAAGTATCGTTGAGACAAGCATCAATCTTATCTTGCTGAGTATTTAGACAATCTCGTAGGGAAAAGGTATAACCTCTGATCGTATTTAATTTATTTGCAAGAAAATTTGCATGATTGATATAATCAATAGCGTGCTGATGACTAAATTCGATATAGAGGTCTTCAATAATACGATTCATAGTCTTTTTGGTAAGTTGGCCAGAGACTAGAATACCATTTTCAATCTTGACACCATCTTTGCCTAGAGTTCGTGAATAACCACGCGGTAACATGAGAGAAAATACAACTTTGCCCGGAATTAGCCATTCTTTTTGTGGTTTTTCAATTGGAGTATTTTTCGTGTAGATTACATTGTCATTTTCATCTTTTTCGCAATGGAAAGAGAAATGCTTTTTTGATCTTTGTAATACATCTTGCCAATCCCAACATTCAACGATAAAAGCATAATCACAAAAGAGATTCCAAGGAACTTGGTAATCATCGCGAGTTAGCAAATAGATGCAATATACCACACCCTGTACAAGATTGATAACATTTGTACTTGTCTGATCTGTCATTATTTTAGTTTCAATATTCATCTGCGTTTCCATCTCTGCCTGACAACGTGGACCTTGCGGCACATGAATATTACCTTCGTCTCCATCAAACCTGGTATGCAAGAGTGTTTTTTCTAGTAGACATACCATATACCCACTGTTTCCAGTGGGAGTAGACTATACCTTGAGCCAGATAGATTATGAACAAACCTACCCGACCAGTAATCTCTGTAGTCGTTGAACAAACACCACGGTCACTCTTAACGAGGGACCAGAGGTATCTGATGCGGATTTCCCAATACTGTACGTTTTTACTTTAGCCGAGGTCATTACCCTGGTTCCTATACCGACGTTTCCATCGCTAGGTAGTAGTACAGTCTCTAAGGGCGTTCCCGCAATTGAATTACTTTGCCGGTAATGATTTTATCTCTTAAAAGAGAATATTATTATACCGACTAGATGGTTATATAAATATAGATTCCTCGACGAAAAGAAACCTATATTGAATCGATTACACTGTTTGCCCCTTGCGGTTTTCGATTCAACCGCAAAGGCAGCCACCTGTTATGGACCTTGATGATACGTTTACAAATATTTTTTATTGTAACCATAATGTCGTGTTAATCCATATTATATGATTGACAGCAGGGAAGAGGGATGCCGAGTGTGCGTTTCTCGGGGTTTGGGCAGATGAAAATTCGATGGGCGTTGAAATTTTCTTTACGAATCGTAGGTTGGCGATTGATGATAGCAACGTCGCCTGTCCTTAATTTCCGATGTACAATATCTCCAATTTCTAACCGATCAATAAATTTAAACGATGTCTTTTTATTATCCCGTAAAACATATTGCACAATAGGATCGTAAAAAATAAACGGTTTCTTTGTTAGATATACAGGCTGACGAGGCATTTTCTTCAGATGATCATAATTGTCTTCTGCCAATTTATACAATCTCTTATCATTATAGAGTATCTTATTCCAATAGTCTAGATTTCCAGCGAAAACATATTCAATCTGAGAGATTTTTGCCATTTCCTGAGGAAGTTCTACCCCTCCAAATGGTAGATATGGAGCGTTGCCTACAACTGTACGACCTCCATGATTTGCGCGTTTTGCTTCTACAGACGCACGAAAGTGACCATTCTTACCAGACAGACGATTCCACATAGAATTGAATGATTTCTTATTTGTATCGTCGTTTTTCTGCTTGTACAATGCAAAGATGTGTTTTTGAATAATTTCTTTTGCGGAAGATGCTACCTCGTCATTTTTAGCTTCCTTGAATGCTTTTACAGCCTTTAGAATGAGTTGGTATAAAATAGTAGAGCCGTCGTGCTTGATATCTTTTCCCATAGCAATACAGGGTCGGATGGCCAACGGCAAGACTGGCAAGATTGTAATAAAATAGTCTTCAGGACGATTTTGATGACGGTGTTCCATCATACTGTGCGTAAAAGTAGCGGGATTTTTGTAGATGGGGTTGTCAATGAGATTTTCATTGAAACCAAGAGATACTAGATCTTCGTTTGAAATATTCTTAAACATGGCATAAATTTCTTCATATTCCAATTGCAATTTTTTCTTTTTCTTTCCTTCTTCTGGATAACGAACGAAAAAGTTTTTATCATCTTGAATAATAATTTCGTCTACTGGCAATTTACATTTTTGATTTGGACAATGAAAAATCCCTTTTGTCTTTGTTAGGATATCACAAACTTTTCTAATTCGCTCCTCTCCTGGAAGTTGAAGCATGTCATTTAATTCCATACGCTTTTTATCATATAGCAGGGTAGAACATTTACGACAAAAGCACTGGGTAAGATTACGTATGTCTTTTATGAATAGGGGATTCGGGATTGCACAACCTAGTCTTATCATGCCCCAGTGTCCTGAACAGGTCTGACCATTTTGTCGACATTCGTAGCACATAGTACGGCTATCTGTACTTCCAAAACGGTTGTTAATAACAGACGCAATAGAAATTCTATTTGTAGTATTCTCTGTTAAATCCAAGGCTGCTTGCTTTTCAATATCTGAAGCCGACCAAACAGAAATCTGAACACCAGTGATAACATGTTGCGCAACAGACATATTCTAAAATTATTTAGAATCATAAATAATTTTTTCAATTTTATATTTTTTCTAGGATATTATTTTTTACGAGATTATATTTTTGTGATAGTTGTCAGAGTCAAGGGAAAATAAGGCTTCGTTTATGATGTTTTTGGTGTTTTCGCTTATTTGATGGGTTTGCGAAACTTGGGCAACTAGTTCTTCTATCATTTTAGAATTCCAAACACACAATTCAAATAATTTGCTTAATAGTTTATTGTCTTCAAAATATATAGCATGTTCAAATATACTAGATAGATTAGACTTGCGTACAATATCATGTTCCAGAAAGAAATCACAAATATAATCATAAAGTAGGGCAAGGTAGAAATACGTAGGAGTCCACGCAAATTTTGGCTTGTCAAATATCTTTTTTACCCACGACAGTGACCCATTTTTGCATGCACAAACCATCGCTCCAGATATATCTTGTTTCGACAACCTATGTTTAACAGCACGATCTATAATTTCCTCTGTAATCTTGTCCAATTTAGTATCTGCATAATCGATAATATCTCGTGAACAATATTCTTTAAAACGGTAATATGAATCTCTGTAGCGACCTTCTTCGACAGAATAGTCTATATTTTTACTTGTCAAATTATCTGCAGCAAATTTCCAAAATGGCATGTATTCTTCCCTCACAATTGAACATTTGGTATCATGCCAATAAACATCTATCGGTTTGAAATATTTTTCATTCGGTGTATCTGAAACCAATATAGGATACGTAGTCATCAACATACCATCACCAAATTCCTCTGAACAATCTATCATTTTCTTATTCATAATCTCTTATGATTTTTTTCAATTTTTGTGTTCTATCTTCTTATGTCGGTTTACTCTATAAAAACACGAGGAACCAGCCGTTTGGATTAAATTGTGTGAAATAGCATGTATTTGGGTATTTTTGTTGTACGACTGTTTGTAAACACGAGTAATGATCAAAAAATAAATTTTCGTCTTTATGGAAATAAAATACGTTTGGCGTGGTCATTTTCTTATCATCCTTGCGATAACGACTGATTTCGCAAAGAATTTTGTCTATTTCAATACCCGTTTTAGCGTTGGGTAATTTACTAGTATTCCATATCTTAAAGATTACAAGTATTACATGTATTTTATCGCCCTTTATCCAAGGTTTCCCATAAGCCATGACATATTCACTAAAACTCGTAGCATTATATAGGGTGGCACCGTCTAAAAACCTATATTCTCGCGTAATAAACCCCTCTTGTTCCATCTGATATTTCTCCTTTTCAGTCAATATCAATATCTTGTTTACCATGTATATTCTTGTATATTTACAAGAATGTTTTTTCAGTTTTGTATATTCAGATTATATTTTGGTTGTATATAGGTCCGTCTACACGATATAAATGTTCGGTAAGAAGTTGGACTATTTCTGTATGACCGTTTTCTTTGGCCCAACGTACCGCACAATTTTCAATGTCTGATGGGTCAACACGAGAATCATCTAGTAACAATCTTACTACTTCTAGGTGTCCATTATGACTAGCACATCGTATGGGCCAATTATTATTAGTAGCCGGATTAACACGAGGATCCGCTAGTAATAATTTTACTATTTCTAGGTGCCCATCGTGACTAGCATATCCTATAGCCGCATTGTCTTCAGCCGATGGATTAATTTGTGTTATCAATGATTTTACTGTTTCATAATCACCAGTAATACATGCATTTAAAAATTCACCCAATGCAAATATCTTGTTAACCATTTTCGTTGTCTATTCATATTTTTATATGAAATAATTCATTTTTTACTCGAGAAAGTTTAATTTATTTTCGCGACAAAATTTCTTTTGTTCTGCGGTAAGTTTTTTGATGCCTCCTTTTGCGTTTTCTGAACCGATGACCATTTTATCTTTTGGACGAATCACAAAACCGTGTTCTTCGTTGACAAGGTTACCGTGTTTTGAACGTTTAAACACGAGTTTTGGTACTTCTTCTTCCTCTTCTGTTGATGTTGGTTCAACATATTCGGCTTTGGCTGATCCTTCAGCAACAGAAGACTCGTCTGTCGCGTCGGCACGCTTTCGAGATGGAACCGTTGGTGTTCGTTTCTTTACTGGTGTTTTACCTCGACCAGCCGGAACCGGAACAATGGGAGCACCCGTTTTTGGTTTTCCTACGGCTGCTGGTGGGGCTGGTTTACTTGTTGTCGTTGCGGCTGGTCGACCACGAGCCGCTAGAGGTTTAGTTGCAGTTGCTGCGGCGGGTGCCTTGCTTGTTGTTGTGGGTCTTCCGCGTGGGGCCTGTGTTGGTCCGCGTGTGGTGGCACCGCCACGAGATGTACCTTTGCCACCGCGTGTTGAAGAAGAAGCAGTACGTCGTGCTGGGACAACATCAACTTCCACTTCATCTGGTTCTTCCTCAGACACAACCTCGTCTTCAACTGGTTCATCATCATCATCCAGTGGTTCATCGTCTTCAACGGGTTCATCATCTTCCACTTCGTGGTGAACCTCTTCTTCGGCTTCCGACGCGACTTCTTCTTGAGACAGTTCTCCGGAATCGACTTCTGTCATATCTTCTTCAGACTCTTGAACGCCAATTTCTTCGAGGGCATCATTCCAGATAGCAGATAGTTCGCGGCCACGACGTGTGTTTAGATGTTGTTTGCAAAAGCCAAAATAGTTTGGGGATTCGGCGGTACGCGGGCATGGCTTGTCGCCTTGATAAACGCACTTGCATGGCTCCTCACGAAGATCCACAAGAGTCTCTACCAGATACAACAAATCATCTCCAGGTTCGCCAACAAATTTTCTACAAAGATCAATTTTACTCATATTTTTTATTTTTAATTTCTCTTTAAACCATTTTATTTTCATCCTTAAGCCATTTTTTAAAAACATATTTTTCCACATCTAGTTATAAACCATATAAATATTTATCATATATTCGCCAGAGATTGACACACAAAATGCGGGCGATTTCGCGGCAATCTTTTCGTTTGTATAGAATGTCGGTCTGGTATTTTTTACCATCTTTATTTAAACACACATTATTTTCATCCATATATTCCCTAGAATGTTTATCGTCTAGCAAAAATATCGATGTTACTGCTACACTGCACTTGTTCACATAACGATATATCTCCCATGTAATACCACGATAAATGCCGACGCCCACCACAAGTGTCATTTATTATTTATTGCTGTCATTAACTCTAAATACCAGGTACTAGATTCATGATACATACTAGACGATATCGTTCTTTTTCGTGTTCATCTTCTATTTTCTTCATAGTTGCCCAATATTCTTTTTGCATACGATCTTTCTTGTTGTGATAGTCCCAAACCAATGCATTATGTTGCCGTTTGGCCTCGCTGGCTTTTTGGTAACGTTCATTATAATCTCGTCTTTCTTCTTCTTTCTTATGAAACTCTTCTTCTGTCATACCATTTTCAAGTAAAACGAAATATTGTTGAAACTTATTATTTAAAGAATCTACAACTTTTTGTGCTTCTTCTTTTGTTTCAAAAACAACATATTCATACATTCCTGCAAGCCGCTCATTTATTTCTCTGTGATTTTCATAAAAGATACTATAACCTATTTTTTTCATTGTCATTTTATATATCTTTTTTCTATTTGACATTTACAAAAAATTGCAATAAAATAAAAATATTATAAAAATGGCAAATGATATTCTAGTTGTCGGATTTTATGATAAAAAGAATCTCGGAGATGACCTATTTAAAGACGTATTACAAAACTGGCTAGCGAATATACCATCTGGAAATAATATACCAACTGGAAATAATATACCAACTGGAAATAATATACCCCAAAACAATATCATGTTTGTGAATCCGGGGAGTGTGAGTATATTACCGCCGGCAGATGTTATATTGATTGGTGGTGGGGACCTTGTAAATGATTATTTTATGAAGCGGATAAGAGATTTATTGACAAAATCGTATACGGTCAGACCACCTATTTATGGTGTTGGTTTGGGATTTCCGTATCCAAGTCTAGTTTACTCTGAATATCTAGATATCTTTGACTTTATTCAAACAAGAACATCCTCGGTAACAGAGCAATTGGAAAAAATAATGCCAGGTAGATATTTCCTTGGACCAGATCTTGTCCGTGGTTTAACAACGACAAAGAATAAAAAGAATACTGACCCCAAAAAGATTGGCATATTCTTTGCTTCTAGTATGATATCTAATAAAACATCTATCGAAAATACACAGATATTCAAGAAATTGGTAAACGTGCTTGATAATATAGCGGCTAAAACGAAATCATGGCTGTCTATGACAAAAACATACCATTTATATCTTTATGCGATGAATACAAGTGGGACAATTGATGATGATAGGGAATTGATTACTAAAATATACAAAATCTTAACAACAGTCTATAATAGAACCAACATTACGCTTGTTACAGACGAGATACATGATCCTATGACCTTGTTTTCATCATTTTATGCTACTATATGCACACGATTTCATTCCCATATCTTATCTCTGAATAACAATATCCCATTCATATCTCTATATTCTACCTCTAAAGTCCAAGACCTTTTACAAACTGAAAATTTATTAGAATATAGTGTTAAAATGACAACAGATGAATTACTAGTTCCGCAAGATTTTGATGCAGATATGTTGCTATCCAATTTTGACAAGCTAGTAACAAATTATGATACATATAAAACCGTATTACAAGAATCATCAGATGCAACAAATGTAGAAATTTTACAAACTAAACAGATTATACAAAATCTAGTATATTATAAACCCCGATATGTTTCCATCGACCCCACACCCTTTTTAAACAAGATTGCCAAATACCTGCATATTCCACGATCTGAATTGGAAAATCATTTGAAACAATTTACAAAGGTAGGTAGATCTACTGAAACTGTATATCGACAGGAGATAGAATATGTAGCGCAGGTGGCAACATTTGCGATTACGCGTACTGAACGTGCTGAATTTACATGGGGACTTGTAGAAAATCTTTCCAAGGGCCAATCTCTTACAGAAGCGGTAAAATGGATAGTGAATAATAATATCCCTGCTAAACCCTTTTTGAAATCGACAGTAGACTTTGGCCAACGAAAATATAATTTTGAATATTTCGATCAAGATTTGCTTGCTGGTATGCATAGAAGCGGTTGGCAGTATGTAGTTGATCATATGAAAATGTATCATAATCCAAATGGTATTATTTTTGATTCCTATTTAGATAAAACGTTTGGTTGGAATAAAGATTTCTTTCTTCAGATTGGTTTGTTACCGTTTAGAAAACCGTGGTCTGGAGTATTTCATCATTTGCCAAATGTAGAATATGATAAAAATAATTTAGAATATATTATTACTTCAGATGTATTTCGAAAAAGTTTAAAATATTGCCAAGGATTATTTGTACTTTCAAGATATCTTGCAGATTTTATACGAGCACGAGTCCCTGGTGTGACTGTTACAGTAGCATATCATCCTACACAATCTACAGATAACGTTTGGTCTATTGATAAATTTAATGGAAATGAAGATAAAAAAGTTGTTCAAATTGGTGCATGGATGCGAGACACATATGGAATCTTTGCCCTTCCTCAACCAAAGAATCTTCGTAAATGCGCACTTCAAGGCAAGAAAATGGAGAATTACTATCCCAATGATTCATTCTTGACAGATTTTCAATCCTTTTTAAATACCTATTTTTCAAAACATCGTGCTTTTGGGTATCGAGATAGTAGTGCTAGTTTGGTTACTATGACCGATTCGCTCTCTTTACGAATGAGCCTAGAAGAATATCGTCACGATCACATCGAAGATGAACATAGTAGTCATCATCACAGTGAGTCTTCTTCCTCATCGTCACAATGTCCTTGTAGAATTTGCCGCCACGAGATAAACAAGTTTGTGGTTGGATTATATGATAATGTCAAAAAGGATTATGAATCGGTAGAAATTATATCAACTTTAAATAATGAAAAGTACGATGACTTGTTGGCCGAGAATATAGTCTTTTTGAAATTGGTAGATGCTAGCGCTTGCAATACGCTCATTGAATGTATTGTTAGAAATACACCAATCGTAATCAATCGATTACCTGCCGTCGAAGAGTATCTAGGAAAAGATTATCCCCTCTATTATACAACTCTTACAGAAGCATATGAACTTTTAAATGATACAAATCTAATCTATTCAGCCCACCAATACCTCGTCAATATGGACAAGGAATTTTTAGATATTTCATCTTTTCTATCTCGACTGGTGTAGGAAAATTGAAAATAATCATATAAAAATATGAATAATTTATATGTCTTTGCAAGAGTTTGTAGATGCGTGTCAAGATGGTGATATTAAAATGATTGCATCTTTACTTCTTGATTTTGACCCATCTGAAAACAATAATTATGCTATACGGGTGGCTAGCTATAATGGTCATGTAGACGTAGTAAAACTCTTATTAGCAGATCATCGTGTTGATCCATCGGCTCTTGATAATCAAGCTATACGAGCAGCTAGCCAAGAAGGGCATCTAAGGGTAGTACGATTATTACTAGAAGACTCTCGTGTCGATCCAAGTGCAAACAATAATGATGCTATAAAACGTGCCCAAACGTATAACCATCTAAAGATAGCCAATCTCCTTATCGAACATATGTACCGCCTAGACGGACCAGAATATACTCGTGGGATTTTGTAAAACACCGACGTACTGACGTAGGAAGATGGAGGAAATAAAAATATACTGTACTGATATAGGAAGATGGAAAATATATACTTTTTTTGTTTATTTATTTATATAAATATGACGACGGCACATCGTTTTTCTACTCCTGCTGCTTTTTGTCCTGGTCAGGGACCGAGTTCAAATGACACGTCGCTATTGCGATCACAGATAAGGTTGTTATTAGGAGGGAATTGTCCAAACCCAACATATCAGCATCAACGAATGACTCAATTTTCAGGTGGATCTGCCCATGATAACAATGGCGTAGGATTTCGTGGCGCTCAATTTGGAGGAGGAACTTCAGATGTTGGTTCTATAAACGGTTATGGTGCATGTGGCGATGATATCGGTTTCTTTTGTACTGGTTGTGATGCTAGTGCCCTGCCTCTTATCGTTACTACCGTTTTACCTGGTACTGGATCGTGCGAAGATGTTATAAACGCGTCATTTGCTGCGGCTTTTAGTGCAGATATTGCTGGAGTTTCTGGGTTTTATGAAAAGTTTACAAAACTAAGTCAGGAAATATCATTAACATTGACATATGGTGCATTTTGCACGACAGATGTATTTGAATTTGCAGTTATTTTTGACGATAGGGTACCAATCTCTTGGGGTGTGCTCATTGATGGAGGCTTTGGTTCTAACCTTAGACATCCTACCCAGCAACCATTTCCACTCACATGGACTTCTTTCGAACTTGTCATTCACTCCCTCGTCACCGACACCTACTACCAAACCTCGCCACAACTCCGTTATACGTTGTAAAAATCCTACGTCGGTATTTCATATTGTTGTTATATGAAAAATATGATTTATCTTACGTCCAAATAGTTTTTGTGTCGGGTCGAGTATCTGGAAGAATAAAAGAGAGTTTCCAAACGTACCATTCTTCGGCGGAAGTAAATGGTTTCAGTGAGAATAATAGAGTAAGTAGGTCATCTGTTGGTTCTTTCATGAGACTCGTCAAATTTTGTGTTACAAGATCAACAAGGTGAAATGAAACAATATTTTTGATTACCAATGCATCTGGACTAATTCTACTAATATAGGCATATGCATAACCCATAATATCAGTCCATTTCAACATATTGGTTGTAAATGCACAAAATCCTACCGTATCTGTATATACAAATTTATCAATTGTGGTTGTAATCCAATTTCTAATATCATTGTTTACCTGATTGATTTTAAACAAGACATTTGAGAAACCATGCGTTGCTTGACTAAAGAAAAATGTATATGTATCTTGTGGGAATACATATTTTCCCTTGCATACATCTTGCCAAATCTTTTCACAGTGATCAATAGTCGTCGACATTATACATAATTTATATTTTCATATAAATATTTCAGTTTTTGTCATGTAGTATACGGATGTATTATATACCAACTTAGGAGACTACCACGAGTCAGTTTTTTTGTTATATTATATTTTGGTTATATATGGGACCATCGAGGCGAAAGATGTATTGATCTAGTATTTGTTTTACTGGTTCTGATATACGAATATAGTCAATTTCGGCAATCCATGTAGGAATAGAGCACCTACCATCTTGAAGCATGAGGCGTACAATTTCAGGATATCTCTCGTCGATACATTTTCTGTTTGAAAAAGAATTATTATCTGTTTCTCCGTTTGAATTATAACGTTCTCCAAAAATGGCACGTGCTAGTGCAAAATTCTCTGTTTCAGATGGATCAATACGAGGATCTAGTAATAACAAACGAACAATTTCTAAATGGCCATTATTACAAGCATAATCGAGACCGTTCCACATATATTCATCACAAGCCATAGGATCTAAATCCGGGTTATCTAATAGTTCTTTTACTTTATATGTCTTACCCGATCTACAACTATTTCTAAAATCATCGTTTACATCTACCATATTTTTTTATATTGTTATATAAAACTATTTCATTTTTACGGGATATAATAATATGGAAAAACTAGATAATAGGTGCAAAATGATCTATCAACATGAACAAGACGAGATTTATCATGTAAAAAACGATTTAATATGGGAAATTCGGGATCGATCAACAGGCCATCGTTCGAGACAATATTTTTCTAGTTTTTTATCATTAGAAGAAAGAGCATGACAAAATAACATATATGGTAGGTCACGAAACTTACACCGTTCTAGACATGAATAGTCATTTTCGTTTACTATCATTTCCCACATCTCTTTTTGATCTTGTAAGATAGTATCATATGTCTCGATAGTATGCTTATCCTTTATATAATCCCAAGGTGCCATATCTATAATTTCCCACGAAGTATATCTATCTTCATCATCCTTTCCAAACAACTCGATACATCGTCGGAATTTTTCCACATCTATCTTTTTAAGAGGGTCGATGAATGGCAACGTATCAGCAAAAACGTGATAGATGGAAAATGGTTTTTTAACATGAAATAACCATTTTTCAATATATCCCTCGTAAAAACACGTATAAACCAGATTTGCAAGGGCCGGATATTCCGCACGGTAGAAAAAATTCTCATACGATGCAAAAAACGTAGTGTTTATTGTATTATTTGAAATGTTATTGTTGGAGGATGTATTTTTTGAAATGGTATTGTTGGAGATTGTATTTTTTCCATCCAGACGCCAAAAATAGACTCGTTTGTTTACGACGAGGCAAGCGATTTTGGTAGTTTTATAAATCACGATTGCAACAGTCAAAATAGCCGTTTTAACCAATTGAAAATCGGTAAATGTCTTGACTTGGCTATTTTCATCCTCTTTTATTATTTCTATCATCTTTTCCAAACGTCTATTCGTCAAGGCAGCAGTTAGCAACCTATTTACCTGCTCCATTTCTATGCTATGTATTATAAATTCATATTCAATTTTTACAAGGTACCCTAAAACGTTTATTTCTCATTGGGATATATGTGGCTTAGATACCCATTGGTACATAATAGGAATAAGAGGCAAATTGGTCGGCGGGTATGACGGGAAAGGTGGGGACAATTAGTTCGCTGTTTTTGTTTGAATAATAGTCATATTGAGCGGCGTCTTGTGCGGCTTGTAAAACATCTACAGGAGTGCTAAATATGGTAATCTCGGGTTGGTATCTCGGTCTTGGTACCGTCTGGACATAGGTATTTTGTCCAGACGCTTGCAACGCTGATATCGGATTCGATGAATAAACGACTGTATTTCCCAAAGACGATCCTTGTTTACCTGAACATCCATTCTTTTTTCCGTGACAGCCAGAAGTGGTGACCAGTGAGACGGCGACAATAAAAATAACAATGCCAACTAATAACAATGCATACATTTTTTAAATATATTTTTACAATTTTTTTATTGAAAAAGAAAAAGGAAATAATAAATGAGTTGTATTCCATTTTGGTTGGATAATTTCTACGAAGCCATTACGAATATTCGTTCATTGTTGCCAAGGAATGGGCAGTGTATCAACGAAAAATTAAATTGCCTAGCCTTCTTTTCTGTTATATTTTCTGTATTATTGTGGGCTTGTGGTGTACCATATGCATGGGCCTTTGGTTTATTTGGTGTGTTTGCATCGATTGCACTAAAAATGTTATTTTTTGATAAAGACCTTGGTAATCTTAGTTTTGACGATTATAAAAAATTAAACATGAGCGATTTACAAGAATATTTGCCAAAAGAACCATATGATACCGGCGATTATTCATATAGGGTTTCTGGAGATGGCAAATTAAAAGACGAACACGATTACTCTGATGGTATACATTATATCTCGACTACAAATTACATGATGGAAGGCACCGACGGTACATGGGAGAGCATGAAAGAATCTGTCGCCAATGATAACCTCAAATCACGCATTCCAATGGTTATCCCCCTCTCTCAACGCCTCGGAGATATTTGTGTTGTGTAATAAAGGTGATGTATTACAAGGTTTTCTTTTTGGAAAGAAAATATGTGGTATCTTTTACAGATTAAATGGTTGTCCTCTTGGAAAAAATTGTCTTTTATAGTCGGCGATGCTTGTTTTTAGAGATGGTTTATTCCAAAGGATCCATCTTGATAGACTTCCTGGCGTCAATGGATTATCCCAGTGTTCGTTTTTCGAATGACGATCAAGATATCGTTGTTTTCGTAAACGATCTTTGTGAATCGTATAATCACTCATTCCTGCAGCACCAAAGTTGACAGTTTTTATTCTACCTGTCGAACTTTCAAATATAGCCACCAGTTTCTTATCTCTTTTTGCCGATTTCTCTATCCCGACAAAATACCAAGACACCATTTTCTATATTTTTATTTTTCTATATTTTTATTTTTATTTTTCTATATTTTTATTTTTTATTTTCTATATTTTTTATTTTTTTTATTTTATGGTTGTCTAATTAGAAATATTTTGTTTTTAGGTGGTAATCGTCTCCGAGACGATATCGATGTAATAATTGTCATCGATATCGCTGTCGTTTTTATAAGTACGAAAACCTAGTGTAAACCCTTACACAACGATTTTATATTCATATCTGATTTTGGTGTCTAAGAAATACAAAAACATCTGTAATGATTATTACAGAATGATTATTATGTCAATATCTACATACGTCTCTTCTCGATGCCATTCGGAAATTTGTTGGCTATTTTTGGCGATCAATTATCGTGCTAATTGGAAATGGTTTGAAACTAGTCGAAAATTGTCGCCGAGAAAGAGTTGTATGTAGAGACGTACATCAAAACTTTTTGTAATAACCATTACAGCAATTTTATGTCTCTTGATATACAAAATATTATGAATATGTAAATCGTGTGTAAGACATGTTACATCAGTTTTCGTAACTCCAAGACAGCAATATTAATGTGAAATTGGACATTGATATCGTCTCATATCCTATATACAAAAACAACAAAATTAACATTATATAAAATTGAAATTAGATTTGTAAAATGAAAATTGAGTAATATGTTGTTGACGAGTTCAGAATTGGTAAAATTGCGGGGATGTATAAGGTCGGGTGTTATTCCGTATGTTAAAAAGGGGTCAACTATCAAGTTTTTAATGGGCGTTGATAAACGACACAAGGAACTATCTGATTTTGGTGGTGGTGTGAAATTAAACGAGACTGTCATTCAAGCTGGTAAACGCGAGTTGTTTGAAGAAGTTAAAGAATTGATTTGTGACGATGATATCGGTGATGTCAAGGTAGGAATTTATGACCGTCATAATTCTACATGTGTTTTATTTTGTGAGATTGTAAATATTGAATTGGCAGAAAGATTACAAAAAGAATTTATAAAGACGGTAAAACATGGAGATGAATATAATGAAATGAGTAGTCTTGTATGGATTTCTACCAACGATATGATACGACTAGTTTATTCCTCTGACTCGTTTGGAAAATACAATATGTGGAATCGCATCAAATTTACCCTTTTAAACTCTGGCGAATTTGACGACCGACTATTGGCATTGTTGTAAAACTGATGTAGGGATGTTGTAAAAAAACTGATGTTGTTGTTGTAAAAAAACTGATGTTGTTGTAAAAAAACTGATGTTGTTGTTGTAAAAAAACTGATGCTGTTGTAAAAGTCTTGTGTAATTTATCGTAGGATGATACTGTTGGTTACATATATTTAGATATATGTGTTGTTTTAACGAGAATAATTATGTAGCAGTTTTGTATGGGATAGTTCCAGTAAGACCGTTTATAATGACAAAGAGAAAGCGTTGCACGGTAAAAGGGTCGGTAGGCGTAGTTGTTGTCAGATCTGTTTTAAACTCGGTAGTACCTGTTGTACCACCAACAGACGCAAATGAACTACCTCCAAGAGTGATTGTCAATTCGTGTGCTCTTGTTGATGTAGCATTCCAGCCAAGCGCGATAGATCCAGTTGTTCCGGCCGATGATACATCACCGATAGAAATACTTTCTGTAGCTTGGTTAGTTAGACCAGCATTGTAACCAATAGCAACCGCCTGGGGGCCCTGTGTTGTTTGACCTGCACCTACACCAATAGCAACAGCTCGTGCACCTTGCGACGTTGCACCAGCATTTGCGCCAAGTGCTAATGCTAATGTTGATTGGCCTGTCACGCCTGCAGCATTTCCAATAGCAATTGCTTCAAATTGTTGATTATGTTCACCAGCACCTACACCCATTGCGACACAATTATTTTGTTGAGTAATCCGACCAGCATTGAAACCAATAGCAACAGATTGACTACCTTGTACAGTTTGACCCGCTTGTGGACCAATAGCAATCGATTGAATGCTTTGTCCAGTATTACCGGCTAAAAGACCAATAGCAATACCCTGAGGTCCTTGGCCATTTTGACCGGCATCTTCACCAATAGCAACTGCCTGTGGGCCTTGGATTGTTTGACCAGCAGCTGAACCAATGGCAACTGCACGTGTTCCCTGCGAAGTAACAGCGGCACTAGAGCCAATCGCAACAGATAATCCTGCTTGACCTGTATTTCCGGCAGATGTACCAATAGCGACAGATTGCAATTGTTGTGAATATTGACCGGCCCCTGTACCCATTGCAATAGAATTAAATCCTTGTGTTATTTGACCAGCAGCTAAACCAATCGCAACAGATTGAGTACCTTGTCCTATTTCAGCTGCTTGTGGGCCAATTGCAACCGACTGTGGACCTTGACCCGTAATACCAGCATGAAAACCAATAGCAACACTTTGAGGTCCTTGGCCAACTTGACCGGCTTGTGGCCCAATTGCAACTGCCAACGTTCCTTGGTTAGTTTCACCACTTCGAAAACCCATAGCAACTCCTTGTACTCCTTGACCGATTTCTCCCGAAAAAAGTCCAATAGCAATACTTTGTACTCCTTGGCCAGTGTGACCTGCCGAAGATCCGACCGCTATAGAATTAGATCCTTGTAAAAAACGGCCAGCTTGTGGGCCGATTGCCACACTTGCATTACTTTGATTCTTTTGACCGGCTTGTAAACCAATAGCGATACTTTGAGTATCTTGAATTGTTTCACCAGCTTGTGGGCCTATGGCAATACTAAGAGAATTTTGAGTAACATTACCAGCATTTATACCAATAGCAATACTTTGCGGACCTTGATTATTTTGACCAGCATTCAAACCCATAGCGATACTTTGAAGTCCCTGAGTTGTTTGCCCAGCACCTTCACCGATAGCGATTGCATCTACATCTTGGGTATCATTACCTGCTTGATAACCGATTGCAATACTTTGTGGACCTTGGGTTGTTTGTCCTGCATTTTCCCCAATAGCAACGGTTCTAGAACCCTGTGTAAAAACACCAGCATTTAAACCAATTGCCACAGCATGAATTCCTTGACCGTTTAGACCACTATTTTGTCCAATCGCAATACTTTGTGTTCCTTGGCCAGTATGACCAGCTTGATAACCCATAGCTATAGAAACAGATCCTTGTGAATATTGACCAGCCTGGAGTCCAATTGCAACAGCTGAATCACTTTGTGTTATTTGACCGGCTACTGACCCAATAGCAACAGAATGGGTTCCTTGGAATATTTGGCCGGCAGCACCTCCAATTGCCACAGACAATGAAGATTGTCCTGTATTACCTGCTATTACACCAATAGCAATAGATTGTGTTCCTTGAATATATTGACCAGCACCTGTACCCATTGCAATACCTGCATTATCTTGAATGATTTGACCAGCATTCTGTCCAATAGCAATACTTTGGGCTCCTTGTACAGTTTGACCCGCCTGTAATCCAATAGCGATACCTTGTGATCCCTGACCTGTAAAACCTGCATTATCGCCAATTGCAAGTGCGTCTACTCCCTGGCCAGCATTACCGGCTTGATAACCAACTGCAACACCCTGTGGCCCCTGTCCAAATTGTCCAGCAAATTGACCAACAGCGACAGTATTTTGATTTTGATCCGCAAAACCAGCATCATTGCCAACTGCAACATTACCAGACGTTGTTATACCTCCCACTGTTGTTCGATTGAGAGCATTATGACCTATAGCAACAGTACTATTCATTGTCACAATATTTTGTCCGGCACCAGCACCAAAAAATGAATTAGCGCTACCAGATGATAAATTTGTACCAGCCAATTCGCCAAAAGCAGTATTTACTGTACCAGTAGTATTACTATTTAAAGCAAGTACACCAACACGAGTATTTGAAACTTGATTACCACCACCGCGACCAATTAAAACTGAATCTGCACCAGTTAAACCCTGAGGGACACCAACTGCAATATCAGTTGCATGCCAAATAGGATCAGTGAGATTTTGAGCGTAGAAACTACCACCTATGGGTGTGCGCCAGGGACCAACCGAAATAAAACCGGTAAGACCAGAAACGCCAATACCGCCTGCAATTTGTATCCACGATTGACTGGGTACATCCCAAATATAAACATTGGTCGGAACCAACGTATCATAATATAGAAAACCAAAAGTTTTAGCGGGAGGTGGAGACAGAGGAACACCGGAACCAGTTATAATATTTTGAGCATCTATTTGTACTTGAGCAGAACCTTGTGTAACAACGAGATCCATTGTACCTTGGCTCCAGAATTGAAGAGCATCACAGAGGGACAGTGAGACAGCAGAGATTCCAGATGAACCGGAAACACCTGGTGGTCCATTCCAGGTTTCAACCCAAAAGGCACCCGTCTGATTATCACACGGAGAAATGGGTGTTGGGTCAACTGAATAAGCAGGCATAATTCTGCAACACGCCAAAGCAGAGGCGCACGACATTGAACTTGACGAGGGATTCATAGGAACCGCACGCGAAGCATTACTACAAGAAGATGGCATTTTTTTTATATAGACAATATAAAAATATCTAAAAAATATTCTATATACAGAAAAAATATTTAGAAAAACCCAAAATATTTTTTATGATGTAAAATATTTTTTGTAGGTGTAGAATATTTTTTGTAGGTGTAGAATATTTTTTGTAGTTGTAGAATATTTTTTGTAGATGTAGAATATTTTTTGTAAGAGGAAAATATTTTTATTTGTTATATAAGAACAACAAGACATGAATGATGGGGATTATTTGTGTGTTATGAGTGAGTTAAAGTTTATAGGCTCTGTAAAAGAGGGACAGTTTTTAAATAGTACGACGGGTCGCATAGAGAATAAGAATATCCTAAGTTGTTTAGTAAGACAATTTATGTATCCTCAAGAGACTGGTCAAACGTCGGCTAAATTTTGTATGAATACGACTGCCAAAGCGTTGAAATTATTATCAAAATATAAAAATATTCAGGGTTCCGAAGAATATGTCAAAATAATCATCAAATATATTACAGACGCTAAAATAGGCATGACACACCTCAAAGAAACACACTCTGATAACAATCTCGCTTACGCAATCTTTGATTTCGCCATCACAAACATTATACAAACTATTGGTGCTGGAGAATGATATATATAATCTTGTATTTATGCCAAGGGCGCAATAATATTGAAAGAAAGAAGTGTAATTTCATCAGAAATAGGGCAAAGTGTTGTATCAATAATGTGATTGACATCATATCCAACAAATAAACCTACATATGTACTTGTGAATGCAATTGGATTTACGTTATAATTTGAATATGTCGTACCTTGTATGCCATTAAAAAATCCATAACCCAAAGTATTATAGTCAGGTGTACTTAATGTTCCTGTGAAATTAGTATCCAACGCCAAACCGGGAGGAAGATTAAACGCATAATAACCAGATACACCAGAAACAAATGAACCTCTGACTTGATATGTTGCATACAGTGTTTTATCACTAACACGATAAAAACCTTTCTGAATTACTCCACCTACAGCAGCAACCAATGGACTAAAAACACTACTATCTGTAACAGTAGCAGTCTGAACTGTAAATGACGACCAAGCGGTATTTGCCGAATTGTCCACATCACAGCAAACTTTGTCTGACGAGAAGGGTGCAGCCTGGTCGCAACAGCCAACCGTGCATACAGGAACAGGATTAATATTGACATGAGAACTTGAAACACACGGCATTTTTTACTACAACTAGTAAAAATATTCTTGAATTTTTTATTTTATATTTTTTATTTTTATTTTTTTATTTTTTTATTTTTGTATATTTTTATATTTTTTTATATTTTTTTATTTTTTTATATTTTTTTATATTTTTATTTTTTTATATTTTTATTTTTTTTATATTTTTATTTTTGTATATTTTTATTTTTTTTATATTTTTTTTATTTTTATATTTTATATTTTTTTTATTTTTATATTTTATATTTTTTATTTTTATATTTTATATTTTTTATTTTTTATATTTTATATTTATTACTACACAAATAGAGAAATTAACCCAAGACTGACGGCAGTATCACGTAGACCGATTGTCCAGTCGCTTAAAAATGCAAATGGTATGATAGAAAGAAACCAGACTATTACAACTGGCACAATAAGATCCGCTCTCCAACCAGATAGCAACAATAATCCCAATAAAATATTTACAGAGGCATGCAATCTCATAACAATAAAAGGAGATACCAAAGACGAAACAAACGTCGGAATATATTTAAACCACATTTCTGGATTCATCATCTGACTGATGCCAAACAAAATCATCATCAGGGCTGGACCCAACTTGATAAGCAACTCCTTATTCATTTTTTATATATCCAAATATATAAAATCAAAAAATATTTGTATTGTAAATTTCTCCGTCGAGAGCATATAATTGTTCAGTCTGCCAATCTTTGACATATAGGGCCCATAAGGATAATCTGTCACACGCTTCTTCAGTAATCTGATCGATCGAATTTGTGTATGCATACATACCCTCGCAACACTGGTCAAATCTGGCCATGCATTCCGCTTCTGTCCCAGTAACGACAACATCTGTACCAATAACGACAATCCATTCTAGATGTTTCAAATTATCAGTCTCTATACTATCGTCTTCATCCAGATATGTATCACAATATTCTACAGCAGCAATAAACGTCTTTGCCGCCTCGTCCACGTTCCACATATCAACATATTTCCAACTCATATTATCCATGTCCATTTTACCAATATTTTCATTTTCCTAAACGAGTATAATTTATCACACCTGAGAGAATATATCTCGACATGTATTTAATAGGGCGAGTAACGCATCGCGTTTAGCGATAATGAATTCGGTGGTTTCACGCAACGAGTTGTTTGCCTTGGTATTCATATCGTTCATAGTTTTTGCTTCTTTAGATTGCTCTAGCATCATATGAACACGAGAAAGTAAATCGGAACATCCCTGCCATTGTGCTTCCCAATCTTTTACGCTCTTGTCCAATGATTCAGTAAAACGTTTTAATAAACCAACCGCTTCTGCGCTACTAGTTTTTATTTTAGCATATTGATATTGCAAAATTTCCTTGTTCATCTTTGATAGTTTAAGTTCAAAGCCTTTTAATTCATTCATAAAGGTCATTATATTTATACTAGGAACCGCCTGGCCATAAGTGAACCCCTTGTAGTTTACCAATATACAGGGCTGACTATCCTCGACTCGTTCATTAATCGGACCTTGTATCTTGTAATCACCACCGTCTAAAATTGTATCAAAAGGATTTGTTTCTGCAATTTCAACTGCTGGATTATCTGTAACAATAGTAGCAGTAGTGGTTTCATCTAGGGCAATAAAATTTGCAGACAATTGTTCGATATCGGGTCCATTATTACTTTTTTGTTTATCTTGTGAGACGGAAAAGCAAACCCAATCTTTTTCGTACTTGAAGAGCATACCACCAAATACTTTTACAGCGATAAAATCCATACTAATCTCATTCCACATCTGTGTCGCCAATGTAAAATCAGGTGATTCTGTTTCCGTACAATATAATCCATTATCGACAGTCATTAATATATTTTCGGGGATATAACAAACAAATTCAATATTGTTGACATCATTCCGGACTAAAAATGCATAAACAATATTACTGGTATCTATGTACCACTCTCGTATAGAATACTTTGCTTCAGCCAAGGTACTCTGAATCTTTTCTTTCTTGATTTGACGCTTTTTATCATTCCCCATTTATTATCTTTTAAAAGTATTTTCCATTAACCATATTTCTGATTTTCCATTAACAATTTTCATCTTTTTTCTGATTTATAGTTTTCTATTTATTGTGGTTAATAACAATAAATGGTTCTTAATAACAATGTTTCAACTAGAAAATTTGTGATGAAACCAAATCCGGCTGGGACGTTTAAAGACATTGAGCCCAACTTTGGTATTATCAAAGGTCTCCATCTGGAATACCTAGAATTTGCGTCCAAGATCAAAAAGAATGCTCCAGTTATTCCAGAACCTTCTTATTCTGGTAAATTATTTGATGAACCAAAATACGTCCCCGTCCCACCTACAGTTGGAATTGCAATCCAGGCTGATGAAAAGACGTCGCCATCATCAGGGACACATAGAAAAGGGATCTATGATGATCGTCGTGAGACTCCTCATCGTGACGAGAATAATGACCGCAGTAAGCGTTCGTATGACGATAGTTATTCGTCGTCATCATCAAGCACAAATACACAGGAGAATAAATTTTTCGATCAGTTTGGAGCGACTCCAGATAAAAAAGGAGCTTCTACAAAAGGGATGTCTTCAAAAGGACCCACATCGAAAAAAGGTACTTCTGCTCATCTGAAAGAAACTCCATTGTCTAATAATGGTGATGATAGCCAAGGTAGCCGAAAAAGCCGGGATAGTGAAAAGAGTAGTCGTCATAGCCGAGATGAAGAATCACATAACAATAATCACCGACAACAACAAAAGAGTTCCAAGTACATACCGGTATTGCCACCTGTAGAAGCCGAGCCTCCGCCATTGACTGAGGATGAACAATATCTTGAAGATGAATTGGAACGTAGGGAAAATATAAGAAATTTGAGAAAATTAAAAGTGGCCAAAAATATAGATGTTGGTGACGTTCCCGACGATCTCGACCTTCAGACGTCACGTATTCTTGTCAAAGCAGCAAACAAGCAAGTAAACGTTGAACAATCTGTATCTCTTAATAGATTTGCTCTTGTTGGAACGTTTTTCGGAATTGATCAAGGATGTGGTATGTTTACAGACAAAATGAAGGGTTATTTTACGTATCAGATGGAGATTATGAAAGTCTATGATGATTATCTCGAAGCAATTGGCGAGACGAATCTTAGCCAAATATTCCAACAACTTGATCCGAGTCTACAGTTGGGTGGTATTGTCGGTCTTACGACAGCCGGTTTCTTTTTGTTTCAAAACTTTATTGGAGAAGACAAGGTCAAAGGTGCAAAACTCATTCAATCTCTCTTTCCAGGTAATAGCAAAGTAATCGAAGAAATGACACAAGCATCTAAGAAAATCAAAGAAGAAAAACGTGGGGAAGGTAAAAAAGCAAAATCAAGTGGCGACAAGACTAGTGGTAAAAAAGCCAAAAAACGAGGTCCGACCTTTACAGCCGCTGATATCGGAAATATGGAAAACTGATAAAAATAAACAAAATTAGGATATATTCCTAAATGCAAACCTATGGTGTGGATGATGTTTTTGTGGATATTTGTTTGTCGGGGAATATTAGAAATTTTAATAGATATTTAGAAATTCGCGATGCAAATCAAGAAACTTTAGAGCAAGGGTTGAAAATGGCTGTTTTACGTTCCAACGTCGAAATTACTAAACGCTTGATCAGTCGTGATGTAAGAACGTCAGATATGTTAACAACTGCGGCTTGTCGTCTATATACAAATATCAGAGAGGATATTCATCAGTCAAATTCATACACTAAGCGAATGAAGAAATATGCTATGGAAGTATTGTTGTATATTTTAGACAATTGTAAGGTTGATCCTAGGATAGATTTTAATTGCCTACCAAGCCCAGCCATCGAAAATGAGTCATCTTTACAAGCTAAAAAGATTATTAAAGACATCCTAAACGAGTATGTATTTCGTCTAGACGGTCCAGTCTATAACGAAAATATTATTGCGTAACACATATATTAGATTTTCTTGTATTTACAAGAAAAAAACATACCTATTATCAAAACACCTTTTTTGTATCCTTGTCAAAGACGTCATCAATAAAGGATTGTAGTTTGGGTGTTTCTAATGTCCTAAGCCAATCTACAAAGTGGGTAAAGAGCATGTCTCGTTTTTGCATTATTTCCGCCTTGTCAAATTCACCTAGACTCATATTAAATAGGGTAGTATATACTTGCCTACGCTCATCTTTGGGCAATGTTCTAAGTCGCATAATAACACCTTTGTAAAGTAGCAAGAGATTCTGGTGAGAAATACCATGGTCATATTCATCTAGCAATTTGTACATGTCTGTTTGCTTTTTCCGTGTGTCACCTTGTAACTTTTCGGTAAATACCTCATCAGCGAAATCCTCTAAATCGGTATTGACAAATTTGGCGAAATACTCTCTATCACCATTTAGTACCTTGTTCAGAAATTCCCTTTTAGACTCGTCATTCATATACTCTACATATTGCGAGAAAACTCCCTGTTCCAATTGAGACGCCTTTTGCTTTTTGTATATTTGTTGCAATAGTTGTTTTGTGGAAGAAGATTTTTTAGTTTGTTTTTCTTTGTGTGGTTCGTCAAGCCAAAAGTGGGTGCCTAGTTGGTAGAGATTTTCCAACTCATACAAAGGAATATATTTTCCTGTAGTGGTAATCAGGAGACGTTTTTCTATTTTACCAGTATACTCTTTTCCCTTGTACATTATTTTTACCTGATAGGTTGTCATCGCATACATTTGTTTTCTAAATTTCTGCATTTTGGGCCAAGATAACAAAGGTTTTCCAGTCATCTCTACGCATGTATTAAAATAGTCATCCAATGTTGTGCGCGCATTCTCATAGTCTGGTTCTTTGGTTTGTTGTCGCAACCAGACATCCATCATTCCCTCCTCACCGAAAAACAAATAATCGTAAAATTTCATCATTTTGGTTACTTTTTCTTGATTTTTGTATAATAAATTCAATTTTTATAGTTATTTCTTGTGTGTTTACAAGAAAGTTTTTGTATTTTATCTTACGTCAATGAGAGTGGTCCGTCTTCTCCAGAGATAACGAGGTTGGTATCGAAAGGGATGCACATATATTTGAGACTGTAATTATCCCAACCGTTGACTGTTTCGTGATCATTTGTAGCTTTGATCATAATCTTAGCGTCTTGTTCACTTTTAACGATACCAATAATTTCTGTCTGCATGTTCCGAAACGCATAATAAACAATCCAAACGTTTTGCATCTTGTATATATTTCTCTTTTTTGGTTTTATTTTTCATTTTTTATACTTTTTCAATTCTTATCTTCCGTAATCTCAAATTTTTTCTTAATAGAACCGGGTTTCTGGAGAGTGGCGACGGTTATTCTGGATGAGCATGAACTGCAAGAGAGGAAAAATAGGCGTTCCTGTTTAAGTAGATTTGTATTTCCCGATTTGCATGAATGACAAAAAACGTATTCTTCTAGATAATGTTTTACCACACTACAAATGTTTTCTTCAATAAATTTGCCTTTGATAATCAATCCGCCCGCTCCGTTTATAGATCCTGGACAACCCAACTCTGCAAGCACATATTGCTGGACGTGATCCTTTGGACGATTCATAATCACACACATTTCTGTAAAGTTTTTCCATTGTGTCTTTTTTGTCCCCTCTTTTTCTACCCTTGGAGGCTTGAGACGGAATTTCGCCTCGGCTACCTTTTTATTCAGATTTACCATTTCGAAAACTCGTTCCAGCAAAAATTCATACGTGTATGAAGAAGTGGTAGAGTTATCCACTATAGACGTGCTGGATGGTTGATGAGGTGTTGTATTAGTTGTAATATCGGCTTTTGTTGGTGTAATATCGGTTTTTGTTGGTTCCTCTTCATCATTTGAACTGATAGAATCATTATCTTCTTCGTTGTCCCTTGGGATTGTGGCAATGACAGATATCACAGAAATGGTTACTTTTTTGACAACCTTTTTCTTTTTAGATGAAAAATCAAAATCTTCATCATCAGACATTTTTTGTTACATATAATATATTTTTAAAAACATATTTCAGTTTTTTCTATATTTAATAGAATAGATGATAAAAAAGGGATGGATTCTCTACAAAAAAATATAAATGCGTTGGAAAGAGAGATGCAACTATCTCAAATAAATCCGATAAAGATTATAGGTGCTATCGTTGCCGTAATTATTTGTATACTTGCCATTATAATTTGGTGGGTACGACCATCTGTTCTCATGGATGATGATTCGAGTATCTCTTGGGTCAAAACCGGCCAATGTATCCTAGCCATCGGAATAGCCCTACTTTCCATCCTTTGGATTCTCTGGAATATGATGATGTATTGACCAACTATAATTTAGTACCCAAATAGATGTGTTGTTATCATCTAGTTTGTTTTTATATCTAAATATAAAATACGATACTTGTTTATTACTTACTCTTCGTCGTCTTCAACGTCGCCCGACGATGATTCGCTAGCTTCCGATTCTGCTGGCTCTTCAACGACTGGAGCGGCGGCTTTACGACCGCGCTTAGCAGGTGCTGCCGCAGGAGCCGAGACTGTCTCGCCCTTTGGGAAATGAGGAGCAAGAAGATGTTGAACGACTGAATATGTCAGACGATCACTATCTTCGACCTTGTCTTCCTTTTCACCAGTCGCCTTGTTTTTGCGATTCCAAACTTGCTTGCCAGCCTTGACTTTCTTTTGATAAGCCGCATAATTGAGCAACTCGGAAAGAGCCTTGTCTGGGACAATGATTGAGCCATTTTCGGGATCTTGGAGGTTGCGCTTGCCACCAGGGTTCATGCGCTTGAGCCATTTTTGCTTCTCGGCTGGGACAGCGTCGAGATTCTTGACATTGATGTACATTGTAATTGCCGAATTGACCTCTGAACGCGAAACTTGTTCGCCCTTGCCGAGTTGAAGGAATTTGGCAAGAGCAGGCGAAATAGCAACCTTTTTCATAAGGATGTTGTTCTTTTTGTCTGTTTGCTTACGTTTGGGCTTGATAAGAGGAGTAATGCGTTTTTGCATATATTCCGTCTCTTTCAACATCGATCGGAGATGTTGAATAGCCTTGTGAGGGCATTTCTTCTCGTCGTGCATCTTTTCGAGTTCAGCAATACGATGTTCGAGATTAACTGTAAGAGTTGCCATGTACTCGTTGAATGAATCGAGTGACATGCTACGTGGACGCTTGATAGCGGGGATATTAGACTTTTTAGGGGTCTTGGTTCCAGCGGCTTTCTTCTTTGTCGCCTTTTTAGTTGTGGTTGCTGCGGTTGTCTTTGTTTGTTTCTCAGATTTGTTACTAACACGTGCCATTTTTTTATATTTCGGGTCTATTTAAAGCGTTTTTCAAATTGTTTAAAGCACTTTTTTATTTCCTTTGTTTTAATCAATACATCTCTTGTTCATATGATAAACATCGTTTCTTTGACCTCTGAGTTTTATCTTTTTCCTAGGTTTTATTTTATCGGTTTTAGTATAGGTAAAATTCCTATTTCGTTTGTTGTACTAGGTACCATTTAGATAGAAAATCTAGTGTTTCTATTTGGTTTGGGTATCATAGATAGAACCTATATCCAACAAAATTGAAATATGTTTTTAGAATTGTGAAAAGGATAGAGAATATGACGTATTTACCATTTTTCAATCGTCCGTTTGTGTATGTGCGTAGTTTGGGTGGAATTGTGAATGTGGGTTATTCAACTAAAAAGACTGTTGACGATATGGTACGTGATATTCAATGTCAGCATGCGAGAAACATTGTAGATGGTATGCAAACTACACATCTATTTGTGTATGATCATGCTAGGCCAAAGTATGTAGCTAACAAGGTAAACAAAGATATCAAGATCCAGTACTGTGACACGATTGATGTCGTCAAAAATGAAATCGTACGACATGGAGGCCTATTCCTCTATCAATGTCGCATTCGACGCAATCGAGTCTTTGAAATCGACGAATATCCGTGGTAGTTATGGATATTTAGATTGTATTTTTATCTGTTACATATATTACAATATATGAAAACATTGAGATCACTGGCAATTCGGGTCATTAAAAAAACATCCCGATGATGACGAACCAAGGCTCCAACTATAGCCGTCCAAAACGCAGAAGGAATTACTACTTATCGTTGTAGCACCATTATATGCCTTTTTCACAAAAGTAGTTGTTGCGTTTTGCGAATACTCTTGGATCTCTGTCCAACAGTCTTGTCGGATGCCAAATGCGTCGAAAAAGAATTTTTTGATGGTAATTGTAAATTTCAAGACATTGTCGGGATAGGTGATCCGGAAATAGGGATAATAGAAATCTTCAAAGGCAGTCCATCCGCGTAGAAAATAACGTCTAAAAGCGGCATTTAACAAGTCGACCAATAATTTTTTATTCTGTTGACCAGATGGTACCTGTGGGATTGGACAGGTTGGAATAGTTGTTCCTGACAAACCCGAAATGCCTACAAACGGCTCATTATAAAATGGTGAACAAAGACAAGCAGTATTTATAGGGATATCAAGATTATCAATAGAAATATCAACGACGCACATTTGTCCAGAGACTAGAAAGCCAGTTACACCAGTAACACCATTACAGACTGGCGGATTTCCAGGAAATGTGAGATCAAAAGGTTGTCTTTGTGTTATATAACCTGTTGGAGAATCAAACACGGAAAAGGTCTTGCATGTACCTCCAACAAACGAATTTTGCTGGACAGTAGCATTTGGTACATTGTTGGAATCCACACGAACATATGTAAGAATACCATTGCTAGCATAGGTATATTGATAGGCATATAGGGATCCGGTACCAGAATCGTCGGACGGTGCTGTAAAAGTGAGTGTCCAATCTAAACCATCTGGCCAGACAAATTGTACAAGATCTGGAGTACCATATAGGATTTCGTTTGGATTTGTAAGAACCTGAAAATTGTATGGTGTATTACTAAAAAGTTGCATTAGGATTTGGTCAAACGAACCAAGCATGTAACCACCAAGGGTCCGTAATGGTGTATCATTTGTATTATTTGGCAACGTAGTAACCTGATTTGGACGGGTTACCGAAAGAATTTGTGGGGCGAGTATATGTTGTGTTGTTATTCCGTCGAGATTTGTACTAGTAAGAGATGTAGCCAGGAAAACATCGGCCACGGCAAAATCTGCAGGATTAACCAATAGGCTATTTTTAGCGGGGTGTTGAGGATTCGTTTGAAAGTTCCCTGCTGGAGTTGTGTCGACCAAGGGAATTTCCGGTCCGCCATTTACCACTGGAAGGTAGTGTTTCGAAGCCTTGACGTACGTAGGCATGACACACGTCCTACTCGTCGTTCCCTTGTAAATATTAAAATCACTCGATATCGGAGGCGCATCATTGAAATAACCGCTTTGTGGAGTAGCGCACGTATTACAAGGTTGTATACCGATTTGGTGAAAACTTCTTAAAGCCATTTTTTATTATCTAATTTTTATTTTTATGATAATTTTTTCATATAGAATATGAAAATTTTAATAATATACATCCTCATGAATACCATTTTTATTCATTATCTATATTCGTATCCGAGTGCTTTAGCAGCCTGTTGTTTTAAAAAGTTGTTTCTGGTAGGACACCTCGAATGCTTTTTATATTTGTGTGTGCTTTTGTTTTTATTTTGTATCTTGAAGACGGTATTTCATCATCATCGTCGTCATTATTTTGTTTAGATATACGAGAACGTATGATAATGCGGCGTTGTTGGTTTAGAGATTCCATCAGGCCGTTTATTTGCTCAACATAGAATGCTGACACAGAGGGATTCTCTTTGTCTACAATTTCTGCTACAACAAGTGGCGGCAAACCAGCAGACAATAAAACATTACCAACTTCTACCATTCTCGAAACCTGTTTACCAGTATCATGAAACATTACACGATTATATTCCTCTTTACTTGGTAATTCTGTGACAGTCGGTAAGCCATATTCTTGTGCTTTTTCGTTGTATTGGCAGATTTTTATTGAATCAATGCGTTTTAGCCGACCAGTGACAGATAATTTGATTATATATTTTTGTGAAAGATTTGGACAATTTGAAAAACTCAAGTTTTTTAATTCCCATGGTATACTAGGTAACTGGGATATATTTGTGTAAGCACAACTAAACACTAATAGTGTGCTAGGTAATGATGGTATAAATGTAATAGGATTATGATCACATCTGAGAAATCTTAATTTATCAGGTAATTCTGGTAAAGTTGTTAATTTATTACTGCCTACGTCTAATATTTTTATATTTTTCGGCAAAGACGGTAAATATGTTAGTTTATTATTGGTAGCAGAAAGAGCCAGTAAACGTGGTGGAAGTGAATGCATCTCTGTTAAATTATTTGTATCAACTTGTAATCTGATCGTATTTTTTGGTATATCAATGTCATCTAGAGTATCAAGTTTATTACCAATCAGATTCACATTGTTTGTATATTTATCAGGAAGTTCGTTCCAAATTTCATCAACGGTTGATGTCATTTATAAACATAAATATTTTCTTTACAAATTTCAAAAATAAAAATATTGTTTATTTAAAAATGTCTACCCCTACACAAAATGCATGCCTTAATCAGAAGTTGGCGGTCCTTACTAGCCAGGGAAATACTATCTTACAAGTAACCGGCCAAATCCCACAATATACAGTCACCTATGTTACACCTGCAAATGTTACCGTAGTTACACAACTTACAGTCCTCTCGGGCGCCTGCATTCCAAACAGTCTATAAACGATATAAAAATATACCCATACAAAAATCTCTTTAAGGAAAGAAATATATATAGCATATATATGGCCAGTAAAAAGTCAGATACCATCCAATCTACAAAAGACAATATACCTCCTCTGAAAAACGTAAATAATCTCAGTATGGTAGAACAATACGAGTATTATCTCGATTATTATACAAAAATATACCCCAAATGCACGGTAATATTACAAAATGGTGGTTTTTACGAGATATATGCTAGAGAAGGTAAAGAAGATACCCCTCTTAATAAAAATATTCGTTACATGGAAAAGACATTGTATCTCAACGTAAGTTGCACCTACGGTCGTCTAATGGCAGGTTTCCCGACAAACGCCAAATCAAAATGGTTGGAAATTCTACTTGGTCTAGGTTGGACAGTCGTGCAAGTTGATCAAGATAAACAAGAGACTGGAACAGACCGACATCTCGCAATCATACACTCTCCTGGTACATACCTTCCAGACATTGATACAGAAGATAACAAGTTTATCGTCTGTATCCGCATTGAAGCATTCAAGAACCCCGAATTTGACCCAGTTACTGTTGGCATCACTGCAATAGATGTAACTACAGGTGAAACTCACATTTATGAAGTCTATAATAACAAGGAAGATCAATTTTATGCTGTCGATGAAATTACGCGATTTCTGCAATCTTTTCGACCCAAGGAAATATTATTCTATTCAGAAGAAGAGGATCTGGGACAAGCCCAGATCTTTAAAAATAATTTCAGATGGAAGAAATCCTTTGACAATATAAAATATAGTACTTCCGTAATTGAAAAGATTTATGGTAAATCGCTACATATACTATGCATCGAACGCTTTACTTCTGCGTTGGCTTCTACTTGTGCTCTTTTGGAATATTGTCAAGACCACAATCCCCAACTGATAAAAAATCTAGGTCGTCCTAGAATATTTTGTAACAGCAAGTATTTACAGTTGGCAAACAATGCCGTTTCTCAATTGGATATCGTAAATAATGACAAGACCAAATTCGGAAATATCTTTAATCTTGTCAACTTTACCTCTACTCCCATGGGACACCGTTTGTTACAACAACGTTTATTATTTCCATTAAAAGATGTAGAAGAAATCAATAAACGATACCAATTAGTAGAATGTTTTACTGATTATGGAAAATATGAGAAATTGTTAGTTAAAATTTCAGATATCGAAAAAATCATCCGCAAATTACATACCTTTCCTACTGGTTTAATCAATCTTACCACTTCTTTATCTCATGCAGTAGATCTGGTTACTTTATTAACAGAGACCGAAGAAGATAAAAAATCAAGGCAAGATATACATGCATTGTATGAATATATGACTGAGACAGTAGATATGGAGAATAAAGAGAGGATTCTCAAAGGAGTAGAAAGATTGAATATCTTGTATAGAAAGATAGATAAATGTAAATCTATTTTCAATGATACATATACAACTCTAAATCGTATGGTCGATAAAGTAGATATGATCCTAGACGAAAAGATGTGTTGTTTTAAAACCACTCATAAAAAGATCGCAACAATCAAACAGAAAATTTCAAACATAGAACCCATATCTCAAAACAAGACGTATGTTTATTTTACTACAACCGATATCTCAACTTCATTTGATAAATATATAAAATATTTACAAGATGCAAATACTGTCTGGCAAGAAGAATATAAAAAATATGTAGACGGATTGTTGTCTGTTTGGGGAACCAAGATATTGAAAATATGTACATATATCGCATCTATAGATGTAGCCGTTTCAACAGCCAAATGCGCCCACAAGTACCGATATGTACGGCCAGTTATAAAAGATGGTATCGATGGAGGAAAAAACAACAAGTCATTTATCAAGATGAGAGAGATTCGTCACCCGATTATAGAGAGGATTTCGTCGTCGATTTATGTTCCACATAATCTTGATCTCGGCTATAAAGAAGAATCTCCAACTGGTGTATTATTATATGGTTTCAATGCTTCTGGTAAAAGTTCGCTTATGAAGACGATTGGCTGTAATCTTATCATGGCGCAAGCGGGACTATATGTAGCAGCAGCCGAATTCAAGTATTTTCCGTTTGATAATATCCTAACTAGAATTATTGGTACAGATAATATTCAAAAAGGATTGTCTTCGTTTGCTGTAGAGATGAGCGAATTAAATGGGATCTTGTCACGAGCGACAGAATCCTCTCTAATTCTTGGTGACGAAATCTCTCACGGAACAGAAAGCATCTCGGCCGTATCCATAGTCGCATCTGCCATTGAGACGTTACTAAGTCAAAAATGTATTTTCCTTTTCGCTACTCACCTCCACGAACTCGCAAAAATGACGTTTTTATCTAATAACACATCTAAAGATACAGATGACCCCACTCCTCGCTTATCTATCTATCATCTGGCAGTAGAGCGAAAGGGTAAAGAGATTATATACAGGAGAGATTTGCAAGATGGACCGGGTGATTCGTTGTACGGAATAGAGGTGGCGAGAGCAATGAGACTGCCAGACGCGTTTATATCAAGAGCTTTGGCAATTCGAAAAGATATTGTCGGGGAAATTTCGAAAAAGACAAAATACAATAGTGAAATGTTTCTTGAAAAATGTGGAGTGTGTTCTAAACCGGCAGACGAGGTGCATCATATCCGTTTTCAGTCGGAAGCAGACAAAGATGGTTTCATTGACCATTTTCACAAGAATCATTTACGAAACCTCGTTGGATTATGTACCGGTTGCCACAAAAAGTTGCACAGAGGACATTTATCTATTTCCGGCTGGGTCGAAACATCTTTTGGCTTCTATCTAGAATATAAAGACTAGTTATTAAAAAATGAAAAATTGTTTCAAAAATTGCAATGTTATTGAACAATGACAACTATTTTGAAATTTCCAGATGCGAGTATTTTGGCCTCAGAGATTGTATGTATATATTTTATCATATGTGAAGGGGGTTTTGATATTAAAGCCGATACCAAATCTGGAAAAACGGTACAACTAAATTGGGTTTATAAACAGGCAGAACCACGAGACTTTATTAATGAATACACATGCCTCTGGGAAAATGCCATAAAAACATAGTAAAATAAAATGAATTATTTATATAAAAATATAAATAATTTTGATGACTGATATTCTAGAGTTTTCGTTGGCGAGTGTTTTAGCTTCTGAGATTGTATGTATGTTTCGTACTTTTGAAGATGGTAATATTTATATTAGCGTCGAACTACGTGGTGGTAACATTTACCAGATTGCAAGAGTATATGAATCTGACGATTCCGAAGAAATGCTTCAACGGTACACACTAGAATGGAAAAACGCAACACAAAATAATGATGAGGAATAAAACTGAAATATTTATATGAAAATATAAATACTTTTAAAGATGATTCTAGAGTTTCCAGAAGCTAGTATTTTGGCATGTGAGATTATGTGTATATCATTCAAATATTGTGAAAAGGATGGAGTGGATGGAGTAGATATTTGTGCCGAATTAAAAAGTTATAAAACGGTAATTTTAGCATGGGTACCAGAATCTGACCGGTATGATGTGCTTCAAAAATATACAAACCTCTGGAAAAATGCAGTAAAAACATAGAGTCTAAAAAAACTGAAAATAATTCTTATTTATACAAGAATATTTAGAAAATGTCAACTGAACCATTGAGAATATATACAGATGGGGCGTGTTCTGGAAATGGTTATAAGAATGCAGAGGCTGGTGTAGGCGTTTATTTTTATCCAGTGGAAGCATCTTTAAAACCTGTTTCAAAGCGTGTAAAACCGGAATATCTTCAATCAAATAATGTTGCGGAATTGTTTGGGGTTTATTATGCTCTAAAGAGATTATATTGGCATTGTAAACCAAGACATGTTCATTTTTATATCGACAATCAGATTGCTTTGAATACATTATTGACAACACGAAAGAATGGCGCCAATTGGGCAATTATACAAAAAATATATTATCTAAGGGGTATTTTGTTGGAACAAGGTTTTACCATCACTGGCGAATGGGTTCACTCGCATGTCAAAAAAGGTGAAATTCGTACCATTCACAATGACCGCAACGATCTAGCCGACATATTAGCCAAGAAATCAATTGGTAGATAATATTCTTTCATATAACAAAAAATATATAAAAATTAGTATTAATTTTTTATATCGACTTGTAAAATGGATAGTATGCTTTTTTACATATTGATGGCTGTATTGGCAACATTGGTTATTGCTGCTGCGATATATTACTACACCGACTATAAAACTAATCAACAAAGTCAAATATGGCAAAAGCAGGCAGTCATCCAAAATTTTACCCATTGATCTATTTGGGATGTTTTTCATATAAAATGATATGAAATATACCTTTTATTATCCAGTTTTATAGATTTGTCGTGTACCGATCATTTCTGGATTAGAGACCATGCTGGCGCCGTTACGTACTTTGATGGCTATACTTTTATCTATTTCTTCATCGGTTGCGGTATCTATATAATATTTATAATGTTCATCGCGTTTACCATTTACGTAATCCAGGGCATCCTGTTTCGTCTTGAACAACCCATATGACGATCCCCAGTTTTTATCAACCTCTCTTATTATCACAATAAACGGCATATATATCTCTTATAATATCATATATGTTTATGTTGTCGTATTATTTTTTTGATGGCATGTAGGATTTTTTTACGTCCGCGAGAGTTTGGGTATCGCGTATCAAAATGCCGTTCTTCAAGTTGGCTAATAATATTGCATGTGATTTTGACACGCATGAAAATTTCCATATTATAGTCGTAAAATCTATCTAGCGAAGACATTACTATTACATTGTCGGTATGTTGTTTAGCTACTGTATACAAATACAACACATTTTTTAAAACATCAAACATTTTATCTCCTAGCAACAAGTCTATCGTACCAAAGCAAATTACAATCCAGTCCTTGGTTGTAATTTTTTCTACGAGATAGGAAAACAACTTGCTCTCGCCAACTTCCAAAGCCGTCGTATTTATACATACCTTGACTTGGTATCTTGTTGTTTCTGTACTCTTAACCCGTAAATTATCTATCATATTATCCCCTATTATCAACACATGCTTCATCACTATATCTTGTATTGTCGTTTTTATTTTTCAGTTTTAAATAACTTGCAAAAGTGAAATAATTTTTGTATATTTACAATTTTATAAATGTATGATGATTTTTTAAAGGCATGTAAAACTGGTGATGTTATAAATGTAACAGGATTGCTGCCATTGGTAAATCCATCTGATGACGACAATTATGCTATACGAATTGCTAGCGATAAAGGACACATAGACGTAATAAGATTATTACTAGAGGATCCTCGCGTAGATCCATCGGCTAGAAATAATTACGCTATACGATATGCTAGCCAGGAAGGACACCTAGACGTAGTAAAAGTTTTACTATCTGACTCTCGTACCAATCCTTCTGATCGATCTAATTATGCTATAGTATTTGCTAGTTTACGTGGTCATCTAGAAATAGTAAGATTGTTACTAGAGGATCCTCGTGTAGATTCATCCGCTCTAGATAAGTTGGCTTTGTTATGGGCTGGTAACAATAGTCATACTGAAATAGTCAATCTCCTTACCGAACATCAATTCCGTCTCGACGGACCCGAATACACCAAAAACATACTAACTTAAAAGACATCACAAAAATGAAAAAAGATGTTATATGTTGTAACATATATAAAAATGGCGATAATGACAGTTGCACGTTGTCATGAGATGTATTTGGATGAAAATGGAAATCTGACAGATATTATTCCACCGCCTGAAAACGATGAATGGTTTAGAGGAATTGTAGCACATGAAGATTTTTTAATCGAGGATAATGTGCTAATGCCTGGTTTATTGCAGCAATTTCTAAATGAAAATCAACCAAATCAAAATCCGATAGATATTGTGGAGCAAATAGAAAACGACTTGTTTAATCTTATGGCCCAGCAAATTTTCATGCAATTTCAAGCAAACAATATACATATTCCACTGGAACAAGCCCAGAATATACTTTTACATGCCGTAAATAACCAAGATATAGATAGCGATTTAGAAGATGATAACAGCGACGATGAAGACGATACCAATGAAGAAGATGATAATGATACTACTGAAGGAGAGGATAACAGTACTACCGAGGATGAGGATAATAGTACTACCGAGGATGAAGGAGATGATAGTACTACCGAGGATGAAGAGGATAATATCAATAGGGATATGGTAGATCATGTGCACGAGGAGAGACAGATGCTTAATCGGGGACGGCCATACGAGGTCTTTTTGGCTGAAAAAAATCCAGTTTTAATAACCGAGACTTTTCTAGATCTTTTAGATCACGTCGATATTATAAAGATAGATAGCGATAGTAATTCGGTATACCGCGAGGGCTGGACCTATTTTTTTAATACATAATTGATTTGTTTCGTAGATATATGATATATTAATTAGATGATGGACCTATTTAGTAGATGTCTGACGTAACTGCTGCCAGTACCATAGATCCATGAGGTGTCTTGTAGAAACTACATTCTTTTGCGGCAAGGGGACACATTTTGAGCCGTACAAGGGAAAACTCTGACGAGTGTCGGTATATGGCATATTGCGGGATCTACATTGGATTTTTGCTTGCGAACAGTTCTCACATGGAGTTTCTATCTGATTCAAACTATTGAGATAACATTTTGGACATGTGACATAATTCATTTATAGTTTTCTAATATTATTTTTATAATATTTTATATAGATATAACAGGGATGTTTCGTTTTTCAGCAACAGACGATCCAAAGGAAATATTGCGAAAGGAGATGCAAGAATTGAAAACGAGGTTATTAAAACGGGAAGAAGAGATGCTTATCTTACAAGCTGAGAATATCAAACTAGCAGACCAGGTACATTTTCTCGAATCTACAAATAAAACACAAGATGATCGAATAAAATCATTGGAAGATTGTAATAAAGTAATAGAAATTCGTGCAACAGAATTAACAGAACATGTAGCTTCTTTACATGAAGAGATAGAAGACCTCAAAAATATATTCAACAACAACGCCAGGTCCAGAAACATGATCATCAGGTCCTACTCTAAAACTGGCCTCGTCTCTAAATTTATGCCGGAATAGATAATATTTGTATTTATAAAATACAAATTTCTCATATATTTTTTTACAATGAAGGTGCGGTGATAAAGACGGGCCAGAGGGTGACTTTGCCCATATGACACCAAAGGGATTGGTCAAAGCATTCATTGATTTCTGCTGTTTCTTTCCCATTAATATCACATGGTACGCTAGTTACATAGACATAGTCGCAATCGCGAATGACATCTGCGGCACATTTGATAACTTCGTCGAGAGATGGTTTGAAAAAGCCCTGATAACCTGCTGTATGGTAACAGTATTTCGTAACAGAAACACAATCTTGAAATGTATGTGTTTCAGAGGGTGTTTCTGAATCATAAAAGAGAAAAGAATGTGTCATATCACCGTCCTTGGGAATGACAGACCAAAATGGGTCTTTTGTGATTAGGATACTTGTATCTTTATGAACATAGGTAGATTTACGTGTCACTGGCTTGATCTTGTCATACAACGCCTGGCAATCTGACGGTAATTGCGTATTATTAGGATTTGTAAACATTGTTGTCATTTTTTTGTATTTTTGATACAAAATTTCAGTTTTTTGGGTTCAATAAGATCCTAGTTATTTTCAGGAAACCGTTGCCATTCGGGTAATAGACGGGTCATTATATTTGTATCTGGGCAGAAACCACAGATATAGGGTCCATTGGTTGTTAGATTTGTTGAACAACGTTTACATACAGGCAAATGAATTTTTGGGTCGGTACCTAGTCGATATAATCGAACTTTGCCAGTATTACACGCAATACATCTATAATCATTAAAATGCATCATCATAATAATCTCACCCTCTGTTACTAGATTATTTCGTATTGACATTTGTTATAAATAACAAAACAAAGGTAATTTTTCAGTTTTGTGATGATATATGCACATCGACGAAGGAGATATCATACACCAACTTACGAGAGGCGAGTCACTTTCCTAAATAGATCTTTACACTAGAAAATAAGTATTTGTGCCAGGAGCGATATAGATGCCGAGATGGTCTGTTATGACGCATTGTTTATTATCAGGTATATTCAACGATTTTGCGGCCCAAGAGATTTCTGCCGATTCAGTAACTGGGACGTTTATCTCTTTTACATATTTGCAACGCATGCCGACGATACCTAGAATACAATCTCCAGTTGGCGTATCGGGCCCCGTACAATAGTTTCCATATCTCATGATAGAATCCCATGTACCCTCTTTTAAACGATCGAAAAACGGGCAATCTTTTGGATCTAGATAATATCGGCCTGTTACTTTTACGATAAAATCTTGATCTCGTATCTTGAATGTTTCTATACATGCCAAGACATCGAGCAATTCCTTTCTCCCCTTGTTCCATGTAGGTAGAAAATTATTTCTTGTATACAAAACAGCAATATGGTTATTTACAAATTCATCTAAAAAGGTTTGTCTCTGTCCATTATTTTCGACTAGTATGATTTTAGTGTTTGGAATAGTAGCACATTTGTCAATGATTGAATTTATACCTCGTATATATTGTTCCTTTCGTATTTCAAAATTGCCAGGTAACAAACAAGTCGAAACTATCACATATGTTGTTGGCGGTGTATTTAGGGCTTCTAACAACCGCGAAACATTTCCAGTTACATAATAGGGATAGATGATTTGTCTTGTTGAATCTTTGTATGTAACATGTTTAAGATGGCCATAACATGGATCTCCAAAAATAGCCGCCCTATTTCCATCCTGTTGGGGTATATTACCAGCAATAATTTTATTCGTCACATCTATATTCCTATCATACGTCCCATAAAAAATATTTGCCATTTCTTTTTATTGTATTTTGGTCATTAAACTATTTTCTTCTGTAATATTTACAAATACGGTCGGTTTCGCAAGATAGGGTTGTAATATATCATAATGTTCGCTGTTTGTCAATCCAACCACTAGATCTATTTTTCTGGTTCCAAGATTGTGAATTTCCTTGGCAAGATCAAAAATAAGCATGCCCTGTTCGTTTTTCAATCCATCGATACAATCTCGTATAAAATCATAATCCTCTTGGTTCTTCTTTTTTAAATTATCACCGGAAACATATACTGTATATTTTACCATTTTCGCAACATCCATGTATAATTTTTTATTGTGAAAGACCAATACTGTCTTCAAAATATCTTTTTGAAGGAGATCAGTTATTGAATTACAAGATGCAACATGTTTAACGAGCATCTCTTTTCTATTGGGAATGCGTTGATCTAATAACGGAAATAACATAGCGCCCATACCCTTTGCTTGATTGATTGGATATTTTTCCAAGGCAATCTTTCTATTGATTTCCATGTATTCTTGTCTGGAATAGAAATCCTCTTCAGTCAGAGTATTAATCCGTGTAAACATTTCTTCAACAGAAGAGACTATAATTATACCTCGTGTATCAAAAAAGTCGCTAATATTTGGGCAACCAAGATAGATAGGTACTGATCTCGCAGCAAAACAATCTACAATCTTTTCAGAAAAGTAACCTGGAACTATACAATTTTCCATCGCAATGTGAAACATGCAATCGGTAAATGCTTCCTTTTTAGAATCTCTAGATAATGCAATATTTCCTTCGAAAACTGGTAAATTACCTCGTACTTGTGTTGAATAGAGACAAACGTTTGGTATCTTTATGAGATGTTGATTCTCCCAGCACCATCTTCGTATGAGATGCCCTTGACACATTGTCTTGCCACCACAAATGAATGAAATCTTGAATTTCTTATCGATATATTGGAAGTCCTCATTCTCATTGATAAGTAAACTTGTCCAGTGAAAAGTATGCGAATTTGGGCATGTTTGCAAAATCCGCTGATCGTGTGCAAGAACAAGATCAAACTGTTGCCAATTTGAACATATCCATTCAAGAATACCATCATGTCTATTGATTACATACGGCTCACACGCAAAAAACACATTGTAGTATAAATTCTTGTCTTGAGTGGTTATTTCTTTTTTGATATCCACCCAAACGCGTACTTGCTTGTCATAGGGCGTTTCTATTGGAATCGTCTTTAACCAACCACCATTTGTATTGATCTCGATGAAATTATCATTATGATTCATTTTATTTCTATATATTTTCTGTATTAATAGACAATATAGAGAAAAGATGCTTCATTTTATGACGTATGGGGACCATAAATTTACCAATTCGAAAAAGCGGATAGTTCAAGAAGCTAGAAATTTTGGTTTTGATACGTGTACCGTCTATTCTCCAGACGATCTTGAGCCACAATTTAGAAACTTGTTTATAAATATCCTTAGACAACCAAGAATTGGTGGTTATGGGATTTGGCGACCATGGCTTATTAAAAAGAAATTGGGAGAGATCCGGGATGGTGATTACCTATGTTATATAGATGCTGGTTGTACAATCAATCCGACCGCACACGACCGAATGAAAGATTATTTACGAATGCTCGATCAGTCTGATTATGGTATCATCTCATTCCAAATGACTCATCTCCCCGAAAAATGGTACACTACAGAAGAGATATTCCAGTATTTTGGAGTGGGTAATGGCGTACCCTTGGATGGTAGCCAAGATACAGTCGTTGATGATATACGGGAATCGGGACAGATATTGGATGGGATATTGATAATGAAAAAATGTGCTCATACAGAAATGTTGATAGATGTCTGGTTAAAAGCCGTTTTTGACAATCCGTTTATGTTTACAGATATTTACAATGGTATACAAACTGCTTCCTATTTCATCGACAACCGTCATGAGCAATCTGTATTCTCTGTAATACGGAAAAAATATGGCTGTGTATTATTAGCCAAAGACGAAACCTTTACCATGCCTTGGGGGTCACCAGAATGCATGAAATACCCCATCTGGGCAACACGTATTAGGGGGTAAAAAGGGTATAATAAATTGATATATTGGAAAGAACATGAAAGTTCTTATGGATAATGGGTATAATAAATTAATATATTGGAAAGAATATGAAGGTTCTTATGTTGGTGATATCGAGTGACGAGATACCGGTGGTGTTTGAAAGGGCGAGAGCAGTTTGGCGAAAATATATGAATAATAACCCCGAGATAGCATGTTATTTTATTACTTTTAAGAGGTGTGCTTTTCCGCATATCGACGGAGATACATTATATATCCCCGGATACGAGGGATACTATCACATATTGATAAAGACTATTCTTGCCTTTGAATACTTCTTACCAAAAGACAATTGGGATTTTATCATACGAACAAATCTCTCTTCGTTTTGGGATTTTAATGCAACTATTGATTATCTCAAGACATTACCATCCACAGGTGTTTTTGCCGGAGCAAAGTTTGATTACAAGATACCAGAACATAGAATTAATAATATGAATAGAGAATATGTTTCTTACTTGAAAGATGGTACGGTAACTACAGTTTCTGGCTCTGGTATTGTTTTTTCAAAGGATATAGTAGAATTATTGGTTCGGGAGAAAGAAAAGGCAAATATATTATTTTCTTCGATGGAAGATGATCTTTGCATGGGAATTATTTTAAACAATAATGGTATTTTTCCTCAACAGGGTACTAGATTATGGCATACAGAAATTCCAAAGGATTATTCTTTGATTGAACACGGTTACCATTACCGTCTAAAAGCCGAACAAGATAGGATGACAGAAGAAGCCTTGTTGCTATTTTTCTACGATCACGTCTATGGTAATAAAAAAAACTATCATGTTAGACATATATAAAATTTATGAAATAAATTTTAGATTATAAAATAAATGAGTTGCAATAATTCTTCGGTAACAAAACAACGTTGTTCACGACCAACTTGCACAATGATGGGCTTTTGCAACTGCGGTGGTAAGATCCCCATCACTCCGGGTTATTCAACTGGACCGACCCAAATTATTAATAATTTTAGTTGTGGTGATGGTTGTAGTGCCCCTCTTACGGTTGAATCTTGGATTGGCATTCCAGGTGCAACAGGGTCTACGGGAACAGCAGTAGCATTAGAATTATGTGATAGTTTGATTTTCTGGTCTGAAGGATCATCGTATTTAAATGTAACTGCAGGATCTGCACTAGTACAAATTGAACCTGCAAATATTTTATGCGGTGTGACAGCTCCATCTCTTATTCCTTTGGCACCAGATAGAAACTTTTTATTTGTAAATACTACAACTGGCTACGTTTATGCTTGGAATGGGGCATTAGGTATATCTTCTTGGCAACAAGTCTCTGGTGGTTTAACAGGACCACAGGGTATTACCGGTTCGGTCGGTCCACAGGGAGCAACTGGTGCTGGTATACAAGGTGTTACAGGCACAACCGGCCCACAGGGCGCAACTGGTTCAGTCGGTCCACAAGGTGCAACTGGACCTGTTGGTGTACCTACACGTATAAGTGCTGGTACACTGGGTCTAACTCCAAATACTCTGACAGGTGGTGATGTTACATTGGGTGTAGGAACAACTGCTAGCAACGTTGCACTAACTCTTGTGTCTCGTGACGCAAGTTCAAATGTGAATACAAATAATATTGCACTTGGTATAACAAGTATTGCAACCGCCGGAGGAATAACCACTCTTGCATCCGGATCAGGCGCAAATCAAATCTTTACTGGCAGTTTGAATCAAACGGTTCGTTTGCCAAATACTAGTACCCTCATAGCAGGCACACAATACCAGATCACAAATTTATCTTCTGGTACACTGACAATACAAACATTTTCGGGAGTCGCTCTGTCTCCTGCTGTCGCACTTACACAAAATCAAGTAACGATAGCGACTTGTATTAGTGCAGGTGGATTAAATACGGCTGCAGAATGGGTGGCTACTGTAGTGGCACAAAGTGGATTTTCGCCAGGCGTAACAACATTTAGCGCAGCGTCGACTGGTCTTACTCCAAATACAGCGACTGCTGGTGCGGTAACTCTTGGAGGTATTTTGGGTGTTACAAATGGTGGTACAAGTGCAAGTAGTTTCCTTGCTAATCAAATACTTTTGGGAAATGGGCCAACTGGTCTAGCACTGGTACCAGGAACTGGTTCGACTGGTCAATTTCTTACAGCCAATCCAGGCGCGCCTCCAAGTTGGGGACCTGTGACAACACCAACGGCTACTGCGGCTACATATCTCGCGGCTACAGATAATGCATCGTTGAATAACTCTAGTCACAACTATGCACTGTCGATCTTATTGAATGCAGGAACGTATGTGGTCGACTGGCAAGGACAGGTGACACTGGGTGGTGCGGTTTCAACTACATTTGCACTCACGACCAACAATACCGTCTCTGCGAATGGTTACTGCGCACGGGAGAACACTGCGTCGTCGGGTACAACAATCTCTGCTTCGTCGGTCACCTCGGTTACACTGGACACCCACTCTTCGGTGCTCACGACAAACGAACTGGCGCGATTCATTCTCGTCGTACCAACGAATGCGACATTGTGTACTATCACGGCTACATCGGCGGGTATTGTCACTGCGCAAGTACTGCAAGGGTCGACTCTGGTGGCCAACGCAGCTGTGACGTTACCGCCAACGCCTCCGAACAATGCACTGTATTTATTGACGACGGCACCTTTTGGATTCTCAGTAACAACAAGTCCTGTATCAGCATACGGATTTAATACTATTGTAAATACACCCGATGGAACAAAATTGACATACTCTGGTGGAACTACTGTAACTGTGGTTACAAATTGTACGATTACATTTCTATTTAGTGGTACATTTAAAGTTGTCAACGGTCAACTTGCAGCAATATCATACAAAAAAAATGGCGTAGTTGTTAATGGATCGAATATAAGTTTGGCAAGTAATTCATATGGAGCTCTTTTTCAACTTGGTGGAACTTTTGCGGTAACAGCCGGAGATGTGTTAACGTTTGTTACAAACGTCGGTTCTTCTTCTACAACTATGACTGGGTCCGCTGGTGATTATTTGACAATATCGACGAGTTAAAGTGAAGTGTCGATTTGCACACGTTTGCGCGAGGAGCGAGAGAGGGCGTGCCCTCTAACCCACACACGATCAACATAGTTGTTGAACACATTTGAAGCGTTTTTATATTTTGAAATATAAACACAAATGATGTTATTTGTAATAGGAATAGTTTTTTTGATATTGGCAATTTGTATAATAATTTATACTACGCCAAAAGGTGAAAACTTTGTAGAAAGGATTATAGATACCGGTAACAGATATGTCGATAAAATGGCCATAAGCACTGAAAACAATGATATTGATACGACTGGTGAACAAAGGGATCCTCCCGTAGTAATTGGTGATAAAACAAATATCGTACTTGAAGAACCAAAAGATTTAGGCTATGGTACCGGAAAAAATGAAACCCGCTGCCGAGTCATATTAGAAAAGATCCTAGGTGTCAAATGTCCAACTGTCCGCCCAAACTGGCTCAAAAACCCTATCACAAAACGAAATCTTGAATTGGACTGCTTCTCGGGCTGCTCAGGTAAGTCGGGTAGAATTGCAATCGAATATGACGGCGCGCAACATCGAAAGCAGATGAGAGGGCAAACAAAACAGGATCTCATTAGTCAGATAAGGAGAGATAAGTTTAAAGATCAGACATGTAAGAAATTGGGCATTACATTAATACGTGTTCCAGATTGGCTCAATCCGGCCCAATTTGAAGAATATATCAAAGGTAAACTAAAATACGCAGGCAAACTACCCAAAGAACACGATAGCCCATCCCTAAAGGCACTACCGTAGAGATACATAATATTACATTATTTTAGCAACTTGTTTATATACATTTCTCGTTCAGAATGTGAGATGGGTAATTTATAGATGTATGCCTCGATGGCCTGTGGGGCGGTTCGTTGTTCCTGAGTAACCCTGTAAAAACACCAATCGCATAAATCATTGACATTCATACCGTTGATTCCTTCCAACAACGTACAACTCCTTCCATAGCCTTGAAAACTAGTAAAATGATAATTTTTAATTAGACGCTCTGCACAAACTTGACAAATCATCTGATTGGTTGATAAATTAATAGTACTCATTGTCTAAAATATTTATATTTTCTCATTTATATTTTCAATTTTTAATATAAAATGAATGCATATGATTTATCAGAATCATTGCCAAAAGTCCAACAGGTATTTAGCGAATATAACGACAGGTTGGCAGAACGGTTAAAGGATGATAGGTCTGCTTCCGATTGGTCTCCAGAAGGATTTATAGAAGCAGATCCAACTCCTAATAAAATATACCTACGCTGGATTGTAAATTCGTATATCTTGCAAGGTATAAAATTGTACGAGGATGTATTATCGAGAGTACATCCATCTTTAGAAGACTATTCGTATCTTGTTGAAAGTGGAAACTTAGATCAGGGAGAACCTAGTAAGCCTTGGACAAACGAACGCAATATAGACAATTATTGTGGTCTTGCAGGTTGTACAAAACCGGCAAAGACATCCCAGTCTAAAAAAGCATCTAAATCGGCAGTAGCATATACAAAACCTGCAGGTTTTACCCAACAGGGTTTGGATGGGTTGTTAGCCAAATACTCTAGCGTATTAGAGGCTAGAAGACAATCTCTACAAGAAACGGAACAGGTTAGAGAGGATACGGAAAAGGTGTTTGAAACAGATGAGGTTGTAATTTACCACCCGAAAACAGAGGCTGCTTCATGTTACTATGGCCAAGGAACTCAATGGTGTACTGCTGCGGCAAGAGCCGATAATATGTTTAACACATACAACGAAAAAGGTCCATTGTATATCATAATCCCTAAAAATCCAGAGGTAAAAGGAGAAAAATTCCAAATGCATGTAGAATCTAATCAACTAATGGATGTTAATGACGTGGAATTTAGTATTGATACCTTACTAGAAGATTACCCTAGTTTAAAAAATTTCGAACCAGCAATAAAATTTCAACAAACTGAACAATTTTTAAATGCTTGTAAAACGGGAGATATCGCCACGGTAACTAGAGTATTTGAGTTTGTAGATCCGTCTGTCAATGAAAATTTGGCTATAGGTTGGGCTAGTCAAAATGGTCATCTAGACATAGTAAAACTGTTACTAGCGGATCAGCGTGTTAATCCAACGGAAGATAATAATTTGGCTATACGAGGGGCTGCATCATCTGGACACGTAGAAGTAGTTAAGGTCTTACTAACAGATCCTCGTGTAGATCCCTCAGCTATTAATAATTATGCCATACGGTATGCTAGTGAAAATGGACATGCGGAAATAGTAAGACTGTTACTAGCCGATTCTCGTGTAGATCCATCTGCTTACAATAATGAGGCTATACGAGTTGCTAGCCAACATGGACAAACGGAAATAGTAAATCTATTACTAACTGATCCTCGTGTCGATCCATCTGATAGCGATAATGAGGCTATACGAGGTGCTAGCGAAAATGGACATACAGACGTAGTAAAAGTTTTACTAGCCGATCCTCGCGTTGATCCAGCGACTGAAAAGAACGAGTCTATACAATTGGCTAGTCAAAACGGACACGTAAATGTAGTACAATTGTTATTGGCCGATCCTCGTGTTGATCCATCAGATAATAACAATGAGGCTATAGTATTGGCTAGTGCCAATGGACACACAGACGTAGTAAGACTGTTATTAGAGGACCCTCGTGTCGATCCGTCTGATCAAGACAATAGGGCTATACGAGAGGCTACTAGAGAAGGATTTCTAGACATTATAAAATTATTAGAACAACATCCAAAATATAAAAGTAATACTCATAAAGTATCTAGAAAGAAATCATCCAATCCTAATAAACCATCTAGGAAAAATAATCAACAAAGTAATATTTTACATATATAAACATGCGTGTGGGTGTGTTTGATATAGGTTATGCAAATTTTGCGTTTGCTGTGGAAGAATATAGAAATAGGGATGTAAAAACGTTGCAACAGGCGTACTCTAAATTGCCCAAGAAAGAAAAGATTATTGAACGACGGCAGCATTCTATCCTTCTCCGGACAATCCTTTACAAATTTTACGGACAAGGATCAACTATACACCTAGATCTCGTAAACCTAAACAAGGGTAAGAAAATCGGCCTACAAAATTCAACAAGAAGACATCTTGCCGAATATCTTGCAACTAAAAAAGAGATCTTACAGACTTGTGACTATATTTTGATAGAACAACAATTTAAAACGGGTGGTGCATGCAATTTTGATGCAATTTTGCTAGGAGAATCTACCTATTCGTGGTGTGTTTTTAATCTTACGGATATTGAGATCTCGTATACACCTTCTAGATACAAAACGTGTATCCTAGGGTGTCCCAGAAGCATCCTAGATATAAAAGAGAATGGACTTAGGGTTGCCCGTGATATTAAAAAATCTGACCGTAAAAAATGGTCTAAACAAATGGCTATCATGATCCTTACACGTCGAAAAGATACAGAACATATCAACTATATTGAATCTCGCAAAGGCGACGACGTCTCCGACTGCATCCTCATGTCCCTCGCCTGGCTCTTGAAAACCTTTGTTATGGACTAACATGGTATAATTTCTTTTGTGTATAAAAGAAAAAGTTAATCTCCTCTGTAATATGATCGCGTTCTACCACGTGATCCGTCTCTACGGGGAGGTGTTTTGGGTTTTAGTGAGATTTCCCACATGGGGAGTTGACTATATCTATCTTTTTCAACAACGGTAAAATGTTGAGAGAGGATTTCGCGTTCTTTCCAAGTGCCTGGTTCTACAGTCAGTGTCAATTTCTTGTTTTTGATAGCCTGTTCTATAGCCGTTTCAAACCGTGTCATATCTGGTTCTAGACTGTTTATCAGTTTTATTATGTGTCATCTCGCACCGACGTAGGAGGGCGAGATGATATATACCAACTTACGAGAGGCGCTTTAGCGCCGCGAGTCATAGTCGTCGCCTGATTTCGTAATTCTGATAATTTGCCGCTCATATTTATATATAGTTATTTCTTTATGGTAATACAATGGTTATTCCTTGAGAGGAGCATTGGTCGACGTTGACGGTGTATGTGCCAGATTGTGTGAGTGGTGATGGAGTGAAGCCGACGATGGCCGAATAAGAGCCAAGACATCCAAAAACGGTTGAAGAACCAGCAATAATTCTTCCAATCGGTTGGTCATACGTAACAGATACACCGTGTAATGTAATTACTGCCGGAAAAATATCTATACAATCATCTGATAATATTTGGTATGTATAACTTGCAAGATGTTGCTGTATCTCGGCAATACTAGAATATGTACCAGATAATAATAAGTCGACGGCACATGATACAAATTCACCTTTTCTCGGCAGATCAAGAGAAATAATACCATTACACGCCCCCGTAGAAAAATAGGTATTGTCTGTTATGGGGTCACAACATATCCTCTCTATATAATATGCCGCTGGCGTACCACAGCACAAATTAGATATGCAACATCCAGTGTTTATTAAATTTGTTATTGCACGTGATGATCGTATACATGTCATCTCCTTTTTTCTGTGTAGAAAAAATCGGTTACTTAATTTTTAATTTTATTTTTTATTTTTTATTTTTATTTTTTATTTTTTATTTTTTATTTTTTATTTTTTATTTTTATTTTTTATTTGGTTGTCTGATTAGAAATATTCTAGTTTTAAGAGGTGATTTTAGTCGAGAAAGGTTTTATGTAAATATTGACATAAAGTTGTTCTGTAAGGGTTATACAGAGATTTTTGTAGATACAACACACAAAAATCGTTATAAATATAAGAACCTTTGTGAAATAGTCTACATCGGTTTTTGTAAATATATAGACAGCAATATCGATGTTAAATTTAACATCGATATTGTCTCGTTTCAAACAATTACAACTTAAAAGTCCACAAAAACATAAACATCCACAAAAAATATATAAAAAAGAATAAAGATATAAAAAATGAATAGTGTATTTTCTACAGAAATGCAAAATCCGGTATTTAACAAGATCTATACGACTGTCAAGGGATTGGTTGCGGGAGCGGTTTTCTCTACCCGTCAGTTGGCTATTCTTATTCCACATGCGATGCAAGAGGTAGCATCTCTTGTTATGCCAGGAACACAAAAGAAAGAATTTGTTTACAAAGTCTTTCATTTAATGATTGATGATATTACGTTTGAAAGTGAAGAACAAAAGCAACTTGCTATCCAATTTGTTGAAAATGATCTTCGATTGTTTATCGACCTCTGTTATCAAGCGTTTACACACAACTTTACTTTCAAGGCTAAAACTCCAACCCAGGTATTTGATTCTAAACAATTTTCAAGCCTTGTAGATACAGTTGCGAGATCGGTATCTCCCCGTTCAACAGGAATGATGGGCGCGGCGGCTAATTATGCTCCAGAATTATCTATTTCAAATATCCTTTTGGTAATTCCTACAATTATGCAAGATTTGGCACAATATTCAAATCTGACAGGTTTACAAAGACGTGATTATGTCATTCAAGTAATTGTAGAAGTCCTAAGTGCTGTCCACACTGGTAATGCTACCTTGGATATGTTGGCTTTATTTGCAAAGGAAATGTTACCACCAACAATAGACGTCTTATATGCCGCCGCACAAAATCAATACATCTTTGACGCCGTCCAAACTGGTTGCAGTTTTCTAAAATTACATTCATGCTGTGCTAAAAAGACATAAACAAAAATGAATATTTATACTCTATAACAAAAATGAAATTCTATTGACAAAAAGAATATATTATGATACCGACATGACAATGACAGACAAGGAATCGTTAAAAATGGCGATAATGCTAACAAATGAAAAACATAAAGAGTTGGAAATTGAATCGGTAAAATTAGAAGAACTAACAGATCAGGTATATAAAAACCTATTTTCTCTAATAGCCGAGTATTATGGTCGTTCTGTAGATGACATGTTGTACGAGTACTATGAACAAGTTAAAAAATATAGTGTATCTCGCGTTAGAAATAACAGTGAATATTATTGTATCGAAAATATTCGCGTTGATACAGAAAACTCAGAAACTTTGTATATAAACGCCTGTGATAAAGATAACTGTATTTTCCCAGATGATATTAAAGAACTATACGATATTTTAGAATTTAAACAGCCAAAATTTGAATATCTTGACGCAGGTAACTTGGGACGCATTAGTACATATGTGGGACATGTCTAGTAATTTGTCGTATCAACATCATACCGACGTAGGAGGAAGAAAAATTGAAAAATATATTTAACCCATTAAATATATAGAAAGATGATTGTATACGGGATTTTTTTGTGGTGTGTTTACAAGTATACGGGTGTGCATGCGTTTGTGAGTCCGTATATTGAACCCCTCTTAGAAAATTATGTCTTACCTGTTGTCATGCCCCTCATAGAACGTCATATTATTCAAAATTACATGTTTTTACGTGACCATCCAGCAAGCAAGCCATATTTGTGCTACATTGCATCTATTACCGAAAAGATCCAACAATTCTATCATATTTGTCAACCGACGATGAAAACTATTCAAGATGCATCAGAAATATATCTAACATTATGGTATCATTATTTATATACACGAGGTATTATCCTTTATACAATTCTAAAGATTAAATACATCGAATGGCTTGGAGTATGTGGTATCGAAGATAGCAACACGCTAGGCGTTTATTGGGTAAAATATACATCAATGGGACAAACATATAAAATCCCTGTTAGAATGGCACGTACTCGCGGACCTTCTAAACGCGATGAAGAGTTGGATAAGATTTTCGGTCTTGCTGTATCTGGCGCTCATGGAGATTATCATGGACAACAAGAATTATTGCGCTCAATGGTTATAAATGAACAAATTCTAGATGCAAGACCAGTAGTTAATACATCTCTCGACGAACTCATGCGTACACCACTCGGTGAAAAAACCGGATCATTATTCTCAACTACCGTAGATGAAAATAAACATTAATCTCTCAGTTTAAATAATTTCATATGAAAATAAACATTAGACAAATATAAAAATCGGCCATAAAATATAATTTCATATATGTTATATGAAAATTACCTGCTATCTAGGAAATTGGTCCATTTAACTAATCTCTCGAGGACTGTATAATATTCTAGGCAGACGGAAAGGAGTGAAATATTTATTTCCTTGTCCCATTTGAATTCCTTTACTTTTTTACCCCCATCCCAAAAATCGAGAAGCATCTGTCCCGATGTAGCTTGAAATACTATTGTTTTTTCATCCTTCCATTGTATTAATACAATCTGTGGCTCGGTTGTTACTTCTATTTCATTTACGGTACAACTACTACCATTATCAACAAAGGCATAATATCTCAGATCCAATTTTATAGCATCTCGAAAATTTGTAATCATTTCATCTTTTATCATTCCATGGCATTTTATAAACTTGTCCACCATATATTATATTAACCATTTTCCTTTTAACAAAAAATACACCAATATTATCATAAAATCAACATATTTTTCCTTTAACAATTACCAATATTATCATAAAATCAACATGTTTTAACAATTACACCAATATTATCAACATATATTTCATTGACAAAACTGAAAATAAAACAAGATAATAAAAAATAAAAATGTATATAAAATATTTCATAGATGGATGAGGATATGCAAAATATAAAAAATATAGCAATGGCGTTACAAGGTGAGTTGACTACCCCGGTGATTGTTTCGATTGCCAAGTCTTCTGGAACACGATTTTCGACGCCAAAGGTAGCACAAATTGTTCGTGACGTTTTGCAATCATCTAAACAGAGTAAAATATCAGCATTTGATACATCCTCGTTGGTAACGTCTTTTTCGCAATACAATGCATCTAAATGGGATAAAATAGAACATTTAGGTCAGGGAACCTATGGTACAGTCTCTAAAATGCGTAGAAAATCTGATGAAAATAAATATATTGTCAAAAAGGTCTCTACGTATGGGATAGATACATCTACTGTCAGGGAGATTGGTTGTTATTCTATTCTAACTGCGGCAGGTGCAGATATTGCAAAGGTAGAAGGTCTAGAACTCAATGGTACCAAGATTACAATGGGTCTAGAATTAGCCAATACTGATCTCGCAAAATTTGCCAAAAGTAAACAAAGATTTGAACGTATCGTGATGTTTAGCAATGTTTACGACAGATGTGTTAGGTCCCTTGGACAAATTCACGCCTGCGGCATAATTCATTGCGATATCAAACCACAAAATATTCTCGTCTGGTTGGATAATAACAGAGAAATAACAAAACTCGCTCTTGCCGATTTTGGATTGGCGTCTTCCCGACCAGATGGTGGTAATTTTGTTTATACGAGTCCTTATCGTGCTCCCGAATTGGTAGAAGATGACTCGTCAATCTCAACTAAAGAGACTGATATCTGGGCATTAGGTGCGACATTGCTAGATTTTCTTACAACAAAGTATGAATTTTTAGTTCCAGATGAAAATAGAGCACAAATGTTGACAATTCGGGAACATATTAGTGATCCTACAATGGCGTTGCTGAATCAAACAAACAAGAAAGAACAAGTACTTACCATGCTCGCTACTAATCCTGCGGATCGTCTTGTTATCGACGAACCTATTTACACTTTTCCTATCAGAAAATGGAAACCGACAAAACATAATAGAGTTGTTTTGTTACCGGATGATAACGATGATGATTCTCCAACTAGCAAATTGGGCGCTGTATTTATAGAAATGTGGAAATTGCAAGATGTAAGACGATATGGCATGCCTGCATTTTGTCAGATGATTGATATCGTATGTAGGTACTTGGCGATAGAAGATATAATGGAGAAGAATCTACGAGGTATTTGTTATATGGCATTGTCTATTTCATCAAAATGGGGATCTGTTCCGTACAGCAACGCCTATTTCGATTTAGATATGGCATATAACGCCTGCAACAAGGAAAATACGCGGGCACTCTTACAAGTCTTTGAACAACGAATCATTTATGCTTTATATGGATTGATATACATTCCCGGCCTTGAGGCATTCTCTAATCGTATGATAAGTTTAGACAAGGAAAATGAATTTAACCGCTTTCTAAACGGCTTTATACCCAATTACAAAATCACATCTGGTTATGGATTCTAAAAAAATGAAATAATTTAGAAATATTGGTTATTTTAGAAATGGGAGTTGTAAATGGCAAATTCGATATAGATCAGGATAATTTTAATATGGCGTGCAAGACGGCAGATATTCCGACTGTGAAAAAAGCGCTAGAGACAAATATGAGTATTGATCCTTCTTGGAATAACAACCAAATGTTGAAATATTGCATATACGAGACTCATTTTGATGTTGCCAAATTGATGTTGGCTAGTGATCGTCTTAGCAAGTTGGACGAATCTGTATTGGGTTACGGATTATCTAGCTTGAATATCGAAATTATTAATCTCTTGTTACATCACCCTATGATTACCATTCCAGACAATATCTTAAATTGGTGCAAAGAAGAAGGCTTACCCAAAGAAATACACGACCTAGTCCAGGAACACATGTTTCGTCTAGACGGCCCTGTCTACACCCAAAACATAATACAGTAAAAAAAGTGATAATTAATTTTAAAATATGTATATATTTACACCATACATGCAAGAACGGTTGATACGGATTTTAAAAGAGCATATACTTAGGGCCCTCGTAAAACGGGATGACACAACAAATATTTTTGACGGACTAGTCTCCCTCATGCAAAGTGATTGGGATACTGCGCCAACAAATATGCAAGAGATGAGAGCGTCGAAAAATACCAAAGTGAAAGGAGACCTTTTTGAGCATTTTTGTGTTTTATATTTTCAACATTGCTATAAACCACGTCCAACCAACGTCTGGCTATTACGAGATATCCCCGATAATATACTAGAGCACCTATCTATGTCCAAAGCTGATCTTGGTATTGATATTATACTAGAATACAAGGGTGAAAACGACGATGATGATTTAGGTAATATTGACCCAAGCGAAAATAGATATGCGGCAGTGCAAGTTAAATTTAGAAAGCAAAATAGGTATAAACGATATAGTGGTGTGGGTTGGAAACAACTAGCGACGTTTTACGGCTTGGTAAATAAAACTGGGCCCTATATTAAGCATATCGTAATTACCAACGCAAGTTATGTACGACATATTGGCAAAAAGACAGATCTCGACTATTCAATTTGTCTAAAGAGGTTGCAAGCGATACCAATTTCCAAATGGCATCAAATGAGTTTTATTGATGGTGGACGCTCTGTCTCTGGTAAAACCGAAGAAGTTCTCCTGACAGAGGAAGAAGAGGTGGTTGTTGTATCTAAAAAGAAGAAAGTTAAACCAAAGAGGCTAGATCCTAGTACCGAAAATCCTTCTGACCTCGACGATCTCCGGCAACGACGCCTTGCATTTTATCAGAATATGTAATTAGTCTTTCTTGTAACTATAAGAAAAATAGAAATACTAGCCTCCAAAACTGCCATACAATGCCAGTTCTGGTTTGTAGCAACTGTTGTTATACGGCTGTTTCATAGATACCAAACCACACTCTCTAGTCGGAACTGCATTAAACGGTACATAAAGCCCAAACGTAGGGAGGGTTCCTGGTGACTGAATTCTTTCACCTTCTCCCTGGTGAAAATCGGCCCAGCTATACTTTTGTAGGTCTCGAAAAGAATATTTTTGTGTGACACGACTTTCTTCGCCGGTTGGAGAAATGATTGTTAGATCACCTACAGCCTTTGGATCCAATTCACCACGTCCAGTCTGTCGTTGATCAAGATTGTTGGGGCCATAATCGTAAAATTTGTTAGAAGTCGTAGATTCATAAGGAACTGCACCTCGTTGGTCGTTGCGTGTTCCCTGAGGAATACCCGGTTGTCTAACAGGGAAATTGTACGGTCGCGCCGAAGGCCCAGTTGGGATAGGATATGGTGTTTTGACATTTGCTTCTCTGTACAAAGACGCATTATCGGGCCCTATCGTCGCATCTGGATCTATTTTCAAAATCTGGTTGTCTATACTTAGATTGGAAGATTTTTGATTATTATATTTCTTTGTTAGTGAATTGGTCCCACATGAAAAACACGCTTTTTTGTTGGGATTATTTCCTATCTCGATCTGTGGCATCATATCAGAGTCATTATTTCTAGTTGATGATAAAGTATCATATTGTCTTTCAGTTGATCCATCTACGCCATAAAATATAAGGATGATCACAAAAAGAAATATGGAAAAGATTACCATTTCTTTCATTTATATTGTGCAACTAAAAATAATCTTTTTAAAAATACTGGAATAAAAAAATAGTTGGAATAAAAATGTCATTACCATCATCTGCGAATAATGTCAATGCTTCATTGGCTGGCGTATTTAATATTACCAGTTACCAAACCCGCATGCAAAATACTACCGTCTTTTGCAATGCCACCGCAAATCCCTTTTGTGAATACTCATTCTTACTCGGCGGCCCCTGCCAAAAAGAAGTCTTACAAGGCTTCCCCACCTACATCAACTGCTTCAAACCAAATATGGACACCAACAGACGCCTACGACAATAAAAAATATTCTATATTCCAAATATAAAAATATACAAAAATAAAATATAAAAAAATAAAATATACAAAAATATAAAAATATAAAAATATAAAAATATAAAAATATAAAAATATAAAAATATAAAAATATAAAAATATAAAAATATAAAAATATATAAAAATATAAAATATAAAAAATAAAAATATAAAAAGTTGTAAAAATATAAAATATAAAAAATTGACTCGCGGAGCCAAGCTCCTCTCGTAAATTGGTGTGTGCTATCTCGCATCCTCCTAACGTCGGAACACAAAAATTGAAAAATGTTTTCGAGATCTAAATATTAATAGAGAAAAATGGGATTATTTAGTTGGTTTTTTGGAACAGTAACAATTGAAGCAAACAATAATAACCACGATGAAGATGATAGCGATACTAGCAGCAGCGAAGAGGATATTCCTCAAGAGTCGTCAACGATTATTAGTCCAGTTTTACAACAGTCACAACACCGCGAGACATATAATTTGGCAACAGCGCCAGATTCAGAGACGTTTCTTCGATTGCTAGGACATGGTAATGAAAACGACTATCTTGATCACACATATCCTCTAATTCGTTGGAAGGATAATTTTACGTATACCTTGGCCCTTTTGCAACATGGAGCACGACCGTATATCGTAAATACAAGTGGTAATCGCATTTCTCTGTTTACAGGTGATCAACTAGCAGAAATGGACCCAAATATCATTTGCAGCCTTGAGATTGCTGGATTGCCTGGTAGTGAGACTTTTCATGACAAAATTATTCAAATGGATGCTGAACTGGCTTCATGTGTCGCATATGCACCGACGACGCCGCATTTTCCGGCATGTTATATGGCATACATGACACACGATCAAGAAAATAAAATTAATAGTATTCTCGATCAAGCGCGTCTTTTTGATCATATTGCAACCCATCTCGGTCAGCAACACCTCCTCCGCTGGATGGTCAATAACAATACCTTTTTGGGATCAGTCTAATAAAAAATATATTTGTATAAATATATCAGATAGAGATATATGCTGCCACAATACAACAAATTGGAATGGTAAAGAGACAGACTGGTAAAATATAACTACTGTAAATCTCTACGGCAAGCGTATGTTGTATTCTTTCAATTGCCTTGTCAGAAACGCCGTTTTTTCTACCCCATTTGAAAAACTCTTCCAACAAGACTTTGGCCTTGTTCTGTACAACTTTACCGTTTACACCAGAGGCAGCCAATATTATATGAGAAACACTGACATCATTCCATTCCTCAAAATTCTTCTTTTCCAACGCGTCCATTATCGATTTTTCCATTTGCTCATCCGTTATTCCAACATGACATTTTCTACACATATATTTTTATATATGTATTATTCTTATATTAATGTCTCTCAAAGTATTATTGTCTGTTGTGATTTGAATCAATATTACACATATTTATTATCGTCCACCAATATTTGCAAGGTTAAATTCGATATCTGACCAGGATTCGCGTTGTTGGACCATATTTTTTCTTGCTGCGAGGGTTGTTGGGCGGTTTTGGAGGCAATCTAGATAAAATACATCTAGTTGTTTAGCATAGACTAACATTCTACCAAGAATAAAATCATACAATTCTTCCTTTACGATATAACACGTACCACCTAGCCCTTTAACTGGAATGACTAGATTGTCTGAAAGAGGTGCAAACGCGTGTGGAGAATAATACCCCATGTGAAAATAAAACATATTCCATTTAGGAAATTTTGTTGATAATTCTGTCCATGTAACAGTAAAATTATCTTTCCATCCAGGAATAAATTGAACATCGTCTTCCATGATCATAACAGACTTGTACCCACGTTGTTTTGCCTGATAGATACAGAGATAATGACTTAGCATACAACCAAAGGCAGCCTTGAGATAACGTTCTTCTTTTCCCTGTCCAGCACAAAAATTGTAGAACGCAGGTAGAAATTGTTTATAATTTTCAGGACTAAAACGAATAGCGTCAAATCTTTCCCAGTTTGTTATACCTTGTTGCATAAATTCAGTCGTAAACTGTTCATACCTATCTGTCCGTTCTTTCAAATTAATCACAAAAATCTTATCCGCCACCGTATTCATGGTTGGTAGTGTAGTCATATTTTTATTTATTATTTCTACAATAAATGTGTTTTTGTATATAGATGTTTTCATTATGTTGGGTATGTCTTTTTATGTTACCAATCGACAGATGACGACGTTGATATGTGTTGGTAGACGGTTGGCAAATGCACGGATCATGTTTTCATAATTGGTCCAGTTGCCGCCGGCGAGAGCACACCCGATGAAATAGGGAAAGGCGACAGATGTTTTATCATGTTCCAACATGTATTTTTCGAGATGAACCAGACAGGATGCAAACCATGCTTCTCGTTGTATCTTATTTTCTCTAGGTACAGATTCTGGATAATGACGAGCATACAATTCTGTACCTTTTCCTGGACGCCATTGACCTAGCATATTGACTACTCGACCTTTTACAATAATTGTACCAGGTGTTCCGCGATCTGGTTCAACCGCTAGGTTCCGTTTGCCGACGGGTATTCTTTGGCTATAAATATCAGCCTTGGGATATTTTTCAAAAATGGCCGCTGAAAGCCCATGACCTCTTACCGTCAAGCAGTTGCATTGATGGGCAATCAAATCTGTCTTGATTTTCAACAAATCACCATCGATTATTTGCAAAGGCATTGTATAAATATATACAATATTATAGAATATTTTTCAGTTTTATTTCATTGTCCGTACTCCTAGAAATTCAGTTGTATAAAAGGCATTTGATTTACTAGTATAGATTTCTAGGGCTTTTGTAATTTCCTCTTCTGTTGCCTTGTCTACTGAGCAAATATAATCGGGAACGGTGATATGCCTTGAATATTTGCTTGCACATTCAGCATCTTTAAACAACCCAAACACGGATACAAACCCCTGACCCTGTTGTTGCAATAACAAAACATACGCCATGTTGGATAATAATAATATTATTACAGACAATATTTTTCATTTTTATAGACCTAGAAACGATTTGATAATATTTGGGTTTTTAAACAAGATGTCAAAATGTCTAATGGGACCAATATTACGGTTATGAAAATATACTAGCGATTCAAGAACAGATGGGGTAATACCTCTATTAGATTTAAAGAAAACGACTTCATAAGGATGAATATTGTATTGGAATGATGGACCTCTATCGTCTTTTCCAGCCATCCAAAAAGGAGGTGGAACGGTCGAATTGTACTTGTCGCCTGGTATTACTACGTCTACAAATGGAGGTATTCCTTCTCTTTTAAAATCGCTATAATTTGCATTCTTAAACATGGTCAGCAAACATTTAATACCAAAGCCACGTTTTATAATTTCTCTACTGAGAGCAACTTCATGTCCTTCTATAATCATTGTTTTATCTGAATATTCAATCTCTGGTCGAAAAATACCAGCTTCTATCGCAATATCCAATCCCTTTTTAGACAGGCAGAAACAATAACTTTGAACATGGGGTGCAATTCGCCAGTTGTCATTTATAGTCGCTCCAGATAATAATATCTTGTCATTTGTCAATCCAATAAATATCTCTGTCCAATGTCGTGTTTGATGATATACCGGCAAAAACGGCCCAGTACACGACGCATTTAGAAAAATATAATAATCATATACATCTTTTATTTGTTTTTCATGGAACTATAACATAAAGTTTGTTGTCAGATTTTACAAAAATCATGTATACCTGAAATTTTGTAAACCCTTACAATTATTTTTCTGTATCCCTATACAGAAAATCTACATGTCAAACTAGACATCAATATCGTCTCGGCGACATCCACAATATTGTTAATTTTTATCTTCAACAACAATACCTTCATTTTTGATATCACAAATGCGGATAAAACAAGGAAATTCTTCTTTTGAAAGTCCCGTAAAGGAGCCGGTATGTGCTTTAAAGGTGACCAAGGTGCCATCTGTAAATGTAATATCCAACTGATCCATGTCATCAAAAACACCTGTATCACCATCACAAAGATACCCATTTTGTACTTGTTCAACTTTTTCAATCGTTTTACCGATAAGCCCACAATCTTTTATTTCTGTCCGCGCAACCTCTGTCGTTTCGTATGCAATACAATTCATTTTTTGGTATATCACAAATACCAAATATTTTTCAGTTTTTATACAATATGCGACGATGTATTGATCATGAGATAATGTTGATTACCAATTTTTCGTGTAAATGGCTCAAAGAAAGATGTTGTTAATATAAAAGAAAGAAACAAACAACAAACAGACCATACGCCAAATATAATTGTTACTGTAACCGCACAAGTCACCAACATAGTCTCGTGATCAGGCGTCATTTAACAATACATATCAATCCTGACAACATTTTCAATTTTTGGATGTCTGATATCGACAGTCCTTCTACGTCGGTATGCATACGTCTGTCGGAGAAGAAACATATGTAGAGAGTGACATAAAAACTTCTGTATCCCAATACAGAACATTTTGTTGTTAGAGGTTTACAAAAATCATGTATACCTATACGAGAAATTTGTAAAAGGAATTACAATTATTTTTCTGTATTAATATACAGAAATTCTACATGTCTAATTTTACATTGATATTGTCTCGGCGACATCCGCGGTACCCATACCCCTAACTACTACAACTGGTGCAATTGGAAACAGATCTGGCTTGGATGCCGGCGACACCTCGGTTGTAATAGCAGCCGGTTTTAGCGCCTCGATACCACGATTCTTCTACGTTTTTCAAAAACTTTTTAAGATTTGGTTCACCGACAAACCAATTTAGAGATTGCGACTGGCATACAAACGGAGCACGATCTATACCAAACAAAATACCCGTCTTTGGTTTAATTTCATAACTTGTTCTATACTTGTCTAGAATAAATTTAAAACGAGCAACTTTTAATGGATTGTTTTTTATCGAATCTGGGACACGTAATCCAGAACAACTACCAATTTCACTTTCCTCATCAAAAATAATTTCCGAACATACTTCCGGAGTCCAAACGCCCAAACGACCAAGATCCTCTGCAAATTCCTTACATACTACAGTATATTGCCCAGAAATAAGTGTTTTACTACCAACGACAAAATTAAACGCCTCGAAACAAGGGCTTTGTTCTGCAATAATAGATGAAGTAGCCGTAGGCATATATGAAATCAAGTTGGAATTGTATACACCCTTCTTAACCTTGTTACGTAATCTATCCCAATCAAAACATGGAAGAAATCTAGCCTTTTCCCCATTTGGCGGTGTCCAAAGATCGGGATGTAATAATCCTTTAGAATATGGCGAGCCAGGAAATGCCTCATACGCTCCACGCTCACGAGCAATCTCGGCAGACTCGTCTACGGCAAAGTAATACAAGGCTTGAGACATTTTTAGATTGAATTCCCTTGCCTCTGCAGAATCAAATAACAATTCCATCTTTGCAATTACATTGGCGAGTCCCTGAATACCAATACCAAGTGGTCTATTCTTGAGATTGGCATATTTAATTTGAGGTATACGTTCAGGATAATAATTTCGATCAATCACATTGTTCATAATTCGCACTACGAATCTAACCACTCTTTCAAATTCAGTCCAGTTAAATTCTCTATTCTTACTTGAGTCTTGAATTTTATTTCCATTGTTATCCAATAATACAATTCCATTCTCAGTCTTGAAAAAGCCACCAACAAAATTACCAAGACAGATTGAAGCGAGGTTGCATGTGGCGATTTCATCCTTGCTCGTATGGAGTGCGATTTCTGAACAGAGATTTGATGATCGAATCAATCCAACATTTTGTTGCATATTACATTCGTTGAAACGGTCTGAATAACATATATATGGAACGCCGGCTTTACAATGGGCCTGATACACACCTTCCATAATCTTACGAGCTTTTACCTTTTTAATTCCACGACCTTCTTCCTCGTATTGAATATACAATTTCTCAAATTCCGCACCCCAAACTTCTGTCAAACCTGGTGCTCTCTTTGGACAGAACAAAGTCCAATCTTCATCTGCAACAAACCGTTTCATAAACAAATCTGGTACCCAAATAGCATAAAACAAATTGGGTGTAGGATCTTCGATCTTCTTTTCTCCTTCAATATTACCAGAAGCCGACTGTCCAACTGGTACTTTGAGTTGGATAAATTCTTCGATATCAATATGCCAGATTGATAAATACGCAGCTGCAGATCCCTTGCGTTTTTTAGATTGATCGACATAATCTAGAATACGCTCATACGGTTTTAATAATGCCGGAACACCATCAGACTTGCCTGCATTTGCAATAAACGAGTGTCGAATCTTGGAAACATCGAAACCGATACCTCCTGCGTTGCGAGAAATCTCGGCAAAATAAGTCCAATGATCTTCGATAGAATAGAGAGAATCTTCAATCGTCATTACGAAACAAGACGCCATTTGATGACGTTCAAGACCCGCATTGTACATTGTCGGCGTCGCATGACTATACTTTGTCTCTGTCAAATAACCATACGCTTGCTTAATCATCTCGATACTCTGTCTCACTGTCTCTGGTGTCGACGAGGCCCCATTTCTATCCATACAGAGAAAAGTGGCGATGCGCATGTACATTTGTTCGGGTGTTTCGCCAATGTGGAATTTTTCGCATTCTGGACAGTCTTTTTTGCAGTTGCCACATTTATTATATTTAAGTAAATACGTCTTTTCAAGGACACCGATACATATAGCTTGCTTGTGGTCGCTGTGAGATTCTGATGGGATCTTGTCCAGTTCCTCACTATTCTCCATCACAAAATTGTAATATCCCTTTTCCAGATAGATTTTTAACAACTCTGTAGATTCAGAAAATGTTTTTCCTGCGGTAGCACGAATCAACGACAAGGCAAGACGTGCACCCAAAATACCCCAGTCCAATCCAATTGTTATGTTATTCGCACAATAGCGAGATAAGGAGCGAATATCATAACTGTCTTTTGGTCCAATAGACAAATCAACATCGAGATCACTAGCCAACGGACCGCAGATTTCCTCAAATTGTTCCTGTGTATACTTCATTTCTAGTTATAAACATATATAATATTATTTCAATTTTATTTTTATTATATTATCGTATTATGACCAAGATCAAATTGCAAGTTCTATAAACATTTTCATTTATTCCTATTAAAACAACGTATGTTTTCACAATAAACACATATTATTTTTAATATGTATTATTTTTCATTTTTTAAATCTATAAAATATTTGTTATTTTTTTTAGTATGAGAAATAAAAATGATGTATACTCTTTTATTCTCGGTGATTATACTTGTTTTAGGTATTACTGCGATGGCCTATTCGACATATACATTGAATACCCTCGACAACACATTATCCGGCTTTGGACGTTGGGCTACTCCATTGAAATGGGTTTTATTGGTTCTTGGCGCTCTTTTGTTTATCGGTGCTGTTATTTCGATTGTGATGTACTTTAAAACAGGTACAGCACCAAACCCAACACAGGTTTTCATTTCGTCTGCCGATGGTACAATGCAAGCCGCTGATTACACAGGTGGTCAATTGCAATCGGCCGACACTGGAGTTGTCGGTGAAGACGCCATGACAGACAAGGGCTTTGGTAAAATTAAATCGGTTTTGCTCAATCAATCGGACCAAAAGACTGTGACGCAAAACGGCATTCAAGGAGTTATGGTTGGCGGAGCAAACGCACTCCCCGATAATATTCTCACCAAGTTCTGGCTTCCCCAATTTTCGTACGGAGACGCAGATGGCTGCTCTAGGAACATAAAACCCTATGGCAACTGTCAAGGCATAACCAGACACTTTCGGGATGACCAACGTACGATTGCGAGTGGTTGCAACAAGATTTTGGTCACAGCACCTCAATCTTTCCCATTCCTTGCCAACTACATCTATTAAGCGTCGTATTTTCTTTTACATAAAAGAAATACGTTTTACAACACCAATATTTTTGACAGCGATTAATCACCCTTGTAATTTTATATCTTGTTTAAACAAGATAATTCAAGTATAGAATTTGTCCTTATCGTTTGTAACTTTGTCAATATCTGTAATAATGAGTGTTTGATGGAAAAAAGAGTATTCGTCATGACCATGACTATTCATCATATCACGACAAATATTCCAAAGCCATGGAGGAAGCATTGACTCAAATTTATCGGTTGTGATACGTGGTGGTTTACCTGGTCGGTGATTTAAAGATCGATGATACAAGTCCTCCCAAATTTTAGTATCTTGAATATGCGATTCGTGTATCATAATCTCATTACTCTCTGAAAATACATTGAAACATTTATCTTCACATTCGATTAAATTAATTCTACTATATACAAACGAAATACGAAATAAAGTGTCCAAAGGTTTATCTTTAATTTTAGCGAGTTCTTCAACCATCTGTTTATATACAGCAGATGATAATGATTTTTTGTTTTTGTCGATAATATTCAAGAGTTTGTTTCGTACCTTTTGCATTTCGCCCAAATTTTCATCATCGGAATCATCAAGCGTTGTTTCATAAGAATTTTCATCATATGTATCAACATCGGTCATTTGTTCAGAGTCAGCCATTTTTTTATTATATAGTCACCCAACTAAATTTTCAATTTTCCAAAAATCGATAGGATGATAAAAACTTGCTGTAAAGGTTTCAAACGGCCATTTGGCTGCAATTTTTACAGTGAAGACAGCAGCCTCTATAAAAAAATTGAAAAATATTTTAAAGAGTGAGACATATATAAAAATGTCAAACTCTCTCTCAAAAACTCGTCGCAATATGGCAACATCATCAACATCCAGCACTTTGGCCAAGGACTATTCAGATAGCGAAGAACTTGATCTCGCTCAAGTCAATCAAGAAGAGACCCAAGAAAACTCGGAAACTCAAGACTCTGACAATCAGGAAAACTCTGACACTCAGGAAGACTCTGACACTCAGGAAGATTCTGACACTCAGGAAGATTCCGGCGAGACGGCAGAAATTTCTCGTACTGTTGAATGGAAGGATAAGACTTATGAGAACTATACTGTCAATGGTCAAGGTCAGATATATTCTGAAGAAACGAATATGTTTCTCAAAATTACCAAAAATCGTTTCACTCTACGTAAGGATGGTAAGAAAGAAACCGTGAATATTCTCAAACTCATGGGTGACATGTTTTTCCACAAAAAACAAGTTTGGCGCATTGACAATGCAGCAGAATATCCAAACGCGATAGAAAATCTAACTACTGAAAAAGGTGGTAAGGCAAAGATGGAAAAGGGACGTCAAGTACAAAAAATAAAATACAAAAAAGTATATGTTTATCGAAATGTTGCACATGCTCTCAAAGATGATCCTGATCTTGAGGACGTTCCACCAGATACGTTTGCGTATTGGTTGAAGAAAAGTAAAAATGGATGGTCGTATATCAAAACTGAACGTCCTGACACAGAAATAAAACGTTTACCAAATTATAGTAAATACGATTTTTATGAAAACAGTACCGTCTGGAGTCGCGATAAGACAACTGTCGAAATGAGACAAACTCCATCCTCAAAATATGGTCCATATGTTTTACTCTATAATGATACTGATCAGTCAAAACAAAAAAGAATTTACGTTTCTCAGGCTGTTGAAACACTATTTGGAATTAAAGATGTATATAAAGAAGAATTGGAACAAAAATTAATCGAAAAAGAACAAAAAAAAGTCGCAAACCAAAATATGCCAAATAGAGCAAAGCCAGTTGTTCTAAAAGATACAAAAAACAATACTATCAAGGAATATCCGTCTATTCGTGCTGCTGAAAAAGATAAAGAAAACGTTTCTGTAGCAAGAAAGACAATAACAAAATCGTTGCTGAAACAACAGGCAGTTAAAAATAAGAAAGGAAAGGCTGTTTTTGAAGATCCGGATGCAGATATTGAATACACTGATACTCGCGAAATAACAACTACTGCAAATGGAGTAATTAAAACAAATCCAGATGGAACAACAAAATTTTTTAATACTCAAGAGGCTGCTGGTAAAGATATTGGTTTTAATGGGCAAAAAATCGTTAAATTGATCGTTAGTGGTAAAAAATACAATGGTTGTACATATGCTTCAGCAGGTACACATACATTTACCAATACTGTCCGTTCATCTGTAAATTATCACCCATTATTTGGAGAAATGGAAATAATGGATGACGATGATGACACAAAAAGTTGTACAGAATACAAATACGATCCAATAGAATATGGATGGTATCCACTTGTAGGTTATGAAAACGAGGGCTTTAAAATTACTCCAGATAGAGAGTTGGAACATGATGGAAAACGCTTAACGCCAAGTTATGGCAACGGTCATGGTAAAGTAACATTAACGAGAAATGGTCATGAATGCACGGAATATATTCATCGTCTGGTGGCATTAATGTTTATACCAAACCCATTTAATCTCAAATATGTCAATCATATAAATGGTAATCCAGAAGAAAATCATCGTGACAATTTAGAATGGTCGTCAAAAAAGGAGGATACATTACATGCGACATATACATTGCGATGTAATAAACGAGGACGACGTGTACGAAAGATTACGGATGGTGACGATCATGACTTAATTTTTCACTCCATCGTTCAAGCGGCAGCTGATGCAGGTGTTTTGTCGGTAGGTAAATTCGCCACTCGCATAGATACTGGAATAGAATATAGGGGCTCTTTTTGGTATTTTGAAGATGATTACGACTATGATGTATCGGGTGAATATATCGTTCTAGAAAAATTTCCAATGTACAAAATTTACAGAAATGGTAAAATTTGGTCAAACTTTTTCGACCGTGTTTTGAAACCACAAGAATCTGAAGAAGGTTATTTATGTGTTGGGGTTGTTGATGTAGACGGTGAGAGAAAAACAAGGAGTATTCATTCGTTGGTAGCAGATGCATTTGTTAAAAAAGATCCAAAACGAAAATATATAAATCACAGGGACAATAATCCTGGAAATAACGACGCTGATAATTTAGAACGATGCACTGCTCTTGAAAATACACGACATTCCATAGAATTTGGAAGACGTCGTATTATACCTGTAATTAGTACTCATATTATTACAGGAGCCGTAGAGCGATATATATCGGCCGTACAAGCAAAGAACAAAACATTTATTTTTTTAGGCTGTATTATAACAGCATGTGAAACGAATAGTATCTGTTCTGATCGTCGATGGAGATACGATATTTAGATACAAAATTGAAAATTGTTATCTTATTTAGACAAGATATTAAAAATGACTGAAGAAATCTGGCAGAAGATTGAAGAACGTGACGACTGTTTTATTTCAGATTCTAACCGTGTTAAAATCGTAAAGGAAACATTGCAAACAGGTGACGCTATCCATTATACAGACAATGGACACAGACGTACTATTGCTGCTAATCTCCTTATTGCACAATATTGTCCCAAGCCAAAAATGGACAAGCCCGAAGTATGGGCTGAAACAGACACTCCAAACATCTATGTGTCTAGCCACCAGTGTATAAAAACTGTTGTAGAGAAAATAACAACACCTCGTTGTATCAAAGTCGATTCGCGGCAAATAAACGTGACTACTCTTGTAGCCAAATATTTCCCAGATGATGAACAAGACGAAGAATGGAGAGACATTCCCGGTTTCTCTCGCTACCTCTTGTCATCCGAATCTCGTATCAAAAATAAAAAGACGCATAAAATCCTGAAACAATTTGAACGCAACGACCATTTACAAATTGGTCTAATCGGTGACGATGGTAAAGAAGATTTTATGCGTGTCTATCGTCTCATGAGAAAAGTATTTGGTTCATAATCACCTACAAAATATTTCCTATAATCATAATAGGAAAAATATGGTATTCTAGGGGTAAATCGTCTGATTAAAAAGTTTATCGACAAAAATATGTTGTCATTAATGCTGAAGAGTCAATGCTAAATCTCAGAGGTTGATTGTATAACGAGAACCAATTATATTCATTTTAATAAATAAATGCAACTTTCTGTGATTTTTCTTGCTTTAGATTGTGAGACTCACACTTCCGGAACTATAATTTACGGGAAGCCAAACCGCGGCGGCTGTCTTCACGGTAAATTTCTGACGGACACCACCATCGACGGCTGTTTTGCCGCCAATTGTCGCGCATGTAGACGAGGCAATGGGGTTTCCAAATTGGTCAAAGCCCTGTTGAGCAAGACGCGCTTCGTTTGTAAGGCGGATATCGACATAGGCGTTTGCGATACGGGCAAACTCTGTCGCTTGCGTAAAGCAGGCCGACGACATGTCAAACGAGAATGGAAAGACGATGGTGTAACGATCAGGAGCGCCAGGTGTGGTCGAGAAACCGACTTGGGCCATTTTCGACAATAAAACATCGACTTCGGCACGCTCCGATGAATCATACCAGAGTGTTGCCTTTGCGACTGGCGAGACACCGTGACCACCGAGGATGGTCGAGGCGACATCGGAATATTGTGTCTCTGTTGTGTTGAAAACGCCAACGTGAATGGCAGTTGTCGCAAGGGAAAGACGAAGGGGAAACGATGTAACGTCGCAGTCGAGGCATTCATTGGCCGCGCCCATCATGAGTGTCTTGATTGGCATGGCATAGACGCGTTTAGCGAGCGCCTTTTTCTCTTCAGGAGTGCCGATAGCACCGTGAGCATAGACGGCCATGTTGGTCCAGTCGGGGCACGAACCATCGCATTGGTAGATTTGCGAGACCGATCCAACGCAACCAGCTGTTGGTGTGGCCATGCATTCAGTGTTGATGACTTCAAAGAGGTGGTGAATTGGGTTCAATTCAATTTCAATGAGGACTTCAGAAAAGAGCATCGAGCCAGTGACAAGACGAGCACCCGACGAGCCGAGCATCGCGGCATAGATACCAAGAGGCATCGCGACTGGGCGAGACGAACCAAAGACTGGACCAGCCCATGTTGGCGAACCGGCGTTGGCGCAAGGCGCTGTGCCTTGGACTTTTGACAAAAATTCGCCCGAATTACCCATCATGAGGTCAACGTTTTCGCGTTGGTGTTGGGCGATATAGTTTTGGATATAAAAGATCTGGCAGTTGTTGTCAATTTCCAAGAGGGGAAGATCTTGAACCGACATGAGAACGCGGTGAAGAGCATAGACCATCCAGTTTTGACGGAAGCGGGCATACGAGCCGGCGGGACCAGTGTATTTGACTGGCGACATTGTGCCCAAGAGCCAGACCTCGTTGAGGTAATCGAGGGCTTTGGGAATGCGGTAACCTTGTGTGTTGCCGGCGCGAAGTTGGCCACCACCTTCGGGTTTCAGGCGGACCTGAACTGGGACTTGCTTAACGAGACCGATAGGACTGCAGATTTGCAAGTTGACGCCTTCATTCACAGGCGCGTAGAATTGACTACGGCCACAATACGCATACAAATCGACACCCACGGTGCTGAGATTAGTTCCTTGTAATGCTAATGACATTTTGTTTATAAAGATACTAAAAAAATTTCACAAAAAAATGTTAAAAATCGCACCAAGAATCGGATAAAAAATAAATATAAAAATTTCTTACTAGAAATTTTATCAGTTGGTAATTTCACTCATGTGACCACCACAATATTATGCTAGTCCACATACAGTAGTCATGTCGCCTAAACACTTGGCTGTTTTAAAAAATGCACAGTAGGTATACCCCTTTATGCCTACTTCGGCCGCAAAAAAATTGAATTTTTGTTTCAGAGATATATACTATAAAAAAGATGAGTGTGTGGAGACAGTTGCAAGAATTTCAGAATTACGAAATATCTGACGATTACGTTGTGCGCAAAATTGGCACCAAAGAACTTGTCCCAACAAAGGGAGGAAACGTTATGTTTGGAAAAGAAAAACGTTCCGTGACCAAATTGGCCGAACTTGCTTTTGCATTTGAAGATCCAGATGAAGAATGGACCGTAATGGAAGACGACTTTCCAACGTTTTCAATTTCAACTAATAAGCGTGTTCGAAATGATGAAACTGGTGCTATTGTACGCGAAAATAAAAAAACTGGGCGTGTAAATTTAAAAGCATATGATGATGAAGCTGATGAGTGGAAAAAGTCCAACCCGACAACAAAAGTATTGTTTAAAAAATACATTACTGACAATATCAAAGAAGATGATCCAGATGCTGATATCCAAGATGAATCAACGAAGAACAACAGTCAAGATGAAAGTCACCAAGAAGAAACTCAAGATGTTGTACCTGACGAGGAAGAACGTTGGATAAAAGTAAAAGGCTACAAGGGTGAGGTTTCAAATTTTGCACGTGTTAAAAGTTTATGTCGTAAAACGGCTATCATTTTAACAAATTTGGCAAAGAAAGGTTATTTATATGTACAATTAACACCTGAAGAAACAGGGAAACGAAAGAATTTTTTGGTTGCATACCTTGTATGGACAGCATTTAGACCAGAACAAGAAATTGGCGAAGAAGATAATATCAGTTATATCGATGGGGATAAAGGTAATCCTCGTCTTAATAACTTATATATCGGTACTCTCTCTGAAGTGGTTAAAAGAGCATATGCAAATGGTCGAATCCCAACAAACAAACGTCCAATTTATCAAATTAATATGGAAACTGGTGAAATTCTTGCAGAATATCCGAGCGCTACTGATGCAGAAAAAGAGTTGGGGTATAACAGACCTGAAATTTCTGCTGCATGTAATCATGGTACAGAATATAAGGGTTTCTATTGGAAGTTTGTTAAGAAACGTCTGACTTATACTGAAGATTTACCAGGGGAAATATGGGCTCAATTTCGCGAAACAAATTATGATATTTCCACACGTCATCGTATAAAGAATCGTACAACAAACTTTCTTTTGCAAACAAAGGTTGATGACGATGATAGAACGTATATCAATTTAACAAAAAAGACTAAATCATACAGAGTTTCCCGTATGGTCGCAGAGGCATTTATACCAAACCCAAAAAATCTCAAAGAAGTTGATCATATTGATGAAAATCCGTTAAATGACAATGTTGAAAATCTTCGATGGATTAATCGTCAAGATAATCAGATCCACTCTTTCGGTAAATCTATATGCCAATATGATCTAGATGGAAATTTTATCAAATGTTGGGAAACTATGACCAAAGCGTCTAAAGGAACAAATACGCGTGCAGCAGGAATGTCTCATTGTGCAAACGGAATACGTGATAACTATAACAAGTTTATCTGGCGTTTTACATACATGGGAGCAAACCAAGACGATGACTTTGAAGACTTTTGAAAAATGAAATTTATATTAAAGATATAAATACTATCAGAGATGGATAACCTTCAGTATGCAAGACGTATTTTGAATAAAATTCTCAAGCAGAGCCTTATCGAACATATCGATGGCAATACGCTAAATGATTGTGCCGATAATCTACGCTGGGCAACTTTTTCAGAATGGTTGGCTGAACCAACTAAAAAGATTGACTGGGATTTATATGTCAATCGTAAAGAAGCGGAATTCGTACGACTCAACGTTTCTAATTTCCAGGTCTTGATGAACAACCGTTAAGAGTGTCGCTAAACTACATTTCAAAAAATATAAAAATTGAAAAATATTGTGGGTTCTATTCAATTGTGAGAAGAATGACGACAAAAGGCAAACATAACTTTAAATGTTTCGGTAAATATGGTGATGGAAATCATATTGGTGATTGTATTCACAAGGACTTTCCACAAAGTGGAGCATGGATGATTGCACCATCTCAATATAAGAAAATCGAAGATCTTTTGGCTAAATATGCATGTCTCGTTAGTTATGCTCGTTCAAAGACACCTTATGTCGAGGTACATCCCGCATTACAACGTTATCCTAAAGAATGCGATAAAGTCAAGGATCCAAATGATGACAATTGGACACACGGTTTTAATAGTGGTATGCTTGCCGCATTGCGTCTAATAAATTCGATCGTCATGCAAGATTACAAGGAGATCTTACAAATTGAAAATGGTGATCCGGGCATCGACCCTCAAGACGAAGATAACATTACAGATGTTAGCTTTTCGTATACGGCATTTGAATGGTTTCCACATTTAGATTCATAAAATGAAATTTATATTAAAGATATAAATACTATCAGACATGACAGACTACGCTTACATCTATTGTATTAGTTTCTACGACAGTGCAAATCACAAAAAACGCGACAAAGCGTCAACCTGGATGCATTTTACTGACGAGAAGCATACTCGATGGGTATATGAACGATGGTGTCAAAGTATGTTTCGCATTGATGTTTTGCGTGTTGCCAAAGATTGTAGCGAACATAAAATGGCTTTGAAAAATTCAGCACTGCATGCATCTGATTAAAAAATTGAAAATTATTTTGAAGGTATATTCTATTGATAGAATAATGAGTTACTATTATTGGGACGATGAGATGACTAACAAAAAGGGCGAGACACTTCAACAATGTTTTGAAAAGTATGGAACAGGTGTACAAAAAGATAAACTTGACAATATCAAATTTATTATGGATGTTGTCTATCTTGATGACACCTATAGTTTTGGCTATTCTTGGTGTCTTCGGATGATTGATGCCAGAACTCGTAAGAATATCAAAATGAGACAATACGAACAACATGCATGCCCAGGTGTTCACGCCCTCAATCCTATCGTAACATCTGTCTAAAAAAATACAAAAAATGGTCCTCGTTGTACACTCGAACCGGTTAGGACTATTTACTCGCTCCTACGTCGTCGCTCGTAAAAGTCCCAAAAAAACTGAAAAATTGTTTTGAAGATAAAACAATATAACAGATGCGGTATTACGATTTCGAGGCAAACTGGGAAAAATTTATAGAGATTCTTCATTCAAAGGAAATTACACGTCTCTTGGAAAAAAATCAACTTAGTCACCCACTTTACACATGTTCATATCAAGAAATATATATGAATGATTTAATTGAACTTGTCAATAATGATGAAGATCGTATACGAGAATTTGACAAATACAAAGATAAATTGCATAAACAATTACAACGACAATATCCAAAAAGACGATCAATACAAGTAGATGAATTTTTAGATATTGAACCATATTATTCTGAACTCAGTCTAATGTTTGACAAATATATGTATAAACATACGCGACCAAATACCATTTTAGCAAATATTCCACTTTGTCGTGGACATCAACTTGCTCCTGTCTTGTTTGAGATTGCTCAACAATTGTATCCTGAAAATATATGGGTGTATTTAGATGGTGATACACATAGCACTGTTTATACCCGTGATGATGGAGGTATTTTGTTTGACTTGATATTCTGGTATTATGATCGTACATATAATAAAACTGGAAAATGTGAATATTTTGGAGCGAACAACATATTTGCAAATGTACGTGGTAAAAAATATAATGATCTAAAATCAGATTTTATGAATACCAAGATTAATAAAATACATTCTGAGTAGTAAACATTTTCTTATTCTCATAAGAAAAATGAAAATTCATACCAATTTTTATATTAATAGTAGAATGACTAGAAAAGTTTTACCACAAGAATGGGAAATGATTGTAGCAAAATATCCTAATAAATTCATACCACGCATGATTCAACAAGTTGAAACCGAGTGGTATTGGCAAGCTAGTAGTAAGAAACGAATAAATATAACAAATTGGCTATTGCGTTGGAACGTTGATGGCGAGGAGATATTGGCAACACTTGGTGCTTTTACGCAAACATAGAGTTTGTAGTTTTCAAATATTGATAAACATTTTCTTATTTTCACAAGAAAAAACAGTATTAGATAAGAAACAATTAAAATGGATTTTTTTTATACATGTAGGGGAAGGATATTTTCTTCGTGCAAGTCTACTCCAGAGCAACAACCAGCCATGAATATTTTCGATACGACTAGTACCTTTTTTACAGACGTAGAACTGAAACAAACATCCAATGAATCTAAAGGAATCTCTATTACAATCGACGAAAATGGCTATTATGATTTGTTGGGATTGGTCTATCAGATAAAGACGTTATTGTCCAAACAAACGGTAGTTAGCACAGATTCAAAACGGGAGAAACTAGAGTGGATTATCGCTCATACCGATGATGCCAAGGAAATGAGATTAGCCAGGGATGAACTTTTCAAACTCGGTCAACAAGAACAAAAAGTGGGATTGTTTGATGATTTTTGTGTTAGAGCCAGGGATGCGATTTCCTTATTTTCTTCTGCTTGCTCAGATTCGATATCCTATGATTTTCTTAATATGAAAGAAGAACGTAATATCGATAAGATAAGAGAACAATTACAGGTTCTCTATGACTTTTTATCCATTTGTCAAGAATACGCATCTGTAAAAACGAATAATAAAAATCATCTCGTCTGGAAATGTTGTGATAATCCTAGGGTACTTTCAGATGGTTGTATGAATTATTGTGCAAACTGTCCCGCTACATTTGAGACTATAGATAATGTCGGAACATTTAATGATCAAAAACGGATTGCGACCAATTCTAAACCAAAGTATTACAATATTAAGCACTTTATTTCGGCTATTAAGAAATCACAAGGAATTCATAAAAAGACTATAGATCCTATTGTCGATAAAAAGCAAGATGAATATATGAAACATCATGGGATTTTATTGGAAGATTATACTGTAAAAAATCTGATGGATTTACTTACTAGAGATTCTAGTCTCGCATCATATTATAAAGATGTGCACTTGATTTATAGACAAAAGACGGGTAAACAGGTAAATAATCTTTCAAATGTTGAAAGGGATTTACCGAAATGGTATAGAGAACAAGATAAACTGTCTGAAACGGTGAAACTGCGTGAAGGCGGTGTCAATTCAATAAATGCATATTACATGGTATGTAGACTTGCACAGTTGCGAGGTGGGCGTATAGATCTTGAATTGTGCAACTTTTTTTGTGCTAAAAATCCAGATACTATTCGCGAGTATGATACTTGTTTCGAAAAACGATGCTATTTACTCGGCTGGCTCAAAGAAGGAGAGAGGCTTTTAGATTATTGTAGGTAATAACTAGGAACACCACGTTCTTTATCGTCGGATGAAGTAGATGAATTGGTAATACCAAGTTGTCGTCTAAGTGTACCGATAGATAGTTCTGCTGGATCGCGGTCGTCTACTTCATCTAAAGGTCGGTTGGCCAAACGTGCTCGGATTTCACTTTCTGTAGATGGTTGTCTCCGTAATGGACGTTCTGAATCGTCTGATGATGTATTTGATTCTCGTCGTATTGGTCGTCTACGACGAGCAGATGTACTACCGGCGTCGGTGTCGTATGTATAATCTGTCATAGACTCACTAAATGAACTAGCATCTTCAGAATCCCCGATACGTTTTGAGGATTTTCTTTTAGAATGTGCTTTACACATTGTTCCAGTTGTTGTAGGTTTATCACAACATTGTCCAGCCGATTGTCCTTTTGTGATACGATATTTACATCTACCATTGTTTTCAGATTTGGCGCTTTCGTAGCCTTCTTCAAAGCGATGAGCAATTCGGTAGGCTTTTTGTTTCTTTGATTCAAGGGCATGTGGTGGCATTTTTCCGTATGTAATCGTAGGTTCGTCATCGTCGTTGTATGTTTCAACATGTTGTTTATGGAGGATGGGGGTGATATGTTGGGCGATTGTATCAACATCAAATGCAGAGACTGCCGGTGCATCTGTTTTACGATTTCGGTCCCAGTCGATAATCTCTGATAAAACATATGGTGGTAAGTTTAACGACTTGAATGTTACCGCAAGATCGGTAATACGTGTAGCGTGTTGACCTAGGTCATAATAAACGACCTTGTCATATTCCTCTTTAGATGGGACACGTGTTACTTTTGGTAAGCCGAGTTTGGTAGCATTTTTATTGTATAGGGCAATCTTGGCTGCTCTTAGATGTGCAGCATTATTATCAAGCGTTTTTAATGACCATGGAATTATATGGTCTGAAATATCAATACGCGGATAACTAATCAAGGATTTTAAACGTCGTGGTAACACTTGGGGTAACGTAGTTTTACCGCGTATATTGATTTCTTTCACCGTATCTGGTAATGAAATAATATTTAAATAACCATCAACATCTAGAGATTTTAAAGATGTGTTGGCTAGTGATAATTTTTGATTACCACCAGCATACAATTCTATTTCTAGTTTTTCCAATGTAGCAGGAAAAACGACATTTTCATAATTTTCTATCGGAGCGTCAATTAAGAGATATGTTAATGGTGGAAACTGGAGTGGTAGTTCAAAGAGGGCAGAACTGTGAATGGTTAGACGTTTCAAAGTAGATGGTAACGCAGGCATAGTACAAATTGGTGTGTTGATAACTAATACCTCTAATCCCTCGTGAAGATCCGACAATAAATGACGTTTATCTTTTGTAATTGTCAACTTGGTTGCCATTTTTATATTGAAGAAATATTTATTTAAAAATCTAATTTCTGAAATGCAAAATGGGTCACCCTCTAACAACGATCTTGTCTATCTCATACACATAGAACAATAAATATATTTATTACATCACCGACGTAGGAGGAATAAAAATTGAAAAAGAATGTCAAAAAAAAGAGATAATCAATGAATAGTGTACAGTGTGTAATATGTGAAAATGTGTTTTTATCAACGAGACTAGAGGGTAAGATCCAACCATGGAATTGCCCACATTGTAATAAAGATACAGATGACAAGATACAAAAAGATCTAAACGACTTGTACAAAATGATTGGGTTTCAAGCAATCCAACGTTTGCAATATAGAGCAGATAGACTATTAATCTTGAAACAAATGCTCCTGAAACAACAACCAGAACCTATTTTATTTTTCTAAAAGGATAGAATTTTTTCTTGTCAACAAGAAAATTATATTTTATTACTGTGGCATTCGGTCGAGCATGGTTTGTAAGTACATCATTCGGCTGCTATTTGCGGTGTTTGTAACTCGCTTGGCTTGGGCTGTTTCCAATGATCCACGTCTTGGAGATGTATTATTAGATGATCTTGTTTGTGTTAAATGCGTATCTTCGCTCTGTACGTCTCCCATTTCGATGTCATCTTCATCTACATTTTCATCGGCCGGAGATGGTGTTTCTATTTTTTCCACTGTTTGAATGATCTGATTGTTATTTATGATATCTTCATACAATTTTTTATATTCTAAAAGGGTATCTAATCTATCTCCTTCGGTACCCTTTATATGATAAGACTGATATTTTACTGTTTTGTAAAACGTATCAATTGCTGCAGCAGCCGCATAATACTTTTCAATTTGTGTTTCAAACTGGAAAAAATCTTGTGTAACGACCAATATTAATGATAAAACTTCCAAAACTGTACGTGCTATTACTATCCATAAAAATGTAGTTGTACATTCTTGTAATCCAATCTGTGTAGAATTTGAAATGGCTATAGTATTGGATTCTGCAATATTGGTAGAACTACTATTGATTATTTCAATTATACCTCCCGACGCTGCCGACCCAAGTAGAATTTTTATCGGATAACTTACTAATATTGACATTATTCTACATACTTTAGCCTTTTTAAGCAACGACGTTTTCAATTCCTTGGTACTTTTACATATCTTGTCCATCTCGGTCTTGTATACATGGTATGTAATCTTTTGATTCAGATCTTCCTCTTGCATATATAACTTTTTTATATATTTTTTATTTATACTAGGATTATTATCATCATCATTGTCGTTGTGTGTTTTTTATTTTTTATTTTTTATTTTTTATTTTTTATTTTTTATTTTTTATTTTTTATTTTTGTATATTTTTATTTTTGTATATTTTTATTTTTGTATATTTTTATTTTTGTATATTTTTATTTTTGTATATTTTTATTTTTGTATATTT
>Ga0207656_10000021_pt1 | contig 113329 bp, 114 predicted proteins | sample KBSCornC12_FD_184297 | JGI IMG/M metagenome (GOLD analysis project Ga0207656, IMG submission 184297) | Corn rhizosphere microbial communities from Kellogg Biological Station, Michigan, USA - KBS Corn C1-2 (SPAdes) (version 2) | ecosystem: Host-associated > Plants > Roots > Rhizosphere > Soil ...
TCACCAAACACGTTGTCGACACGCCCCACCGGCGGCCAGTACTTGCCTTCGATCAACGATGGCACTGGATACACCGCCTGTTCGCGGGTGTAGGGGTGGGTCCACTCACTTACCAGTTCAGCTGCGGTGTGGGGTGCGTTTTTCAGCGGGTTGTCGTCCTTGTCCAGCGTGCCGTTCTCCACTGCGCGGATTTCTTCGCGGATGGCGATCATGGCGTTGCAGAAACGGTCCAGTTCCTCCTTGGATTCGCTTTCGGTCGGCTCGATCATCAAGGTGCCGGCCACTGGGAACGACATGGTCGGCGCATGGAAGCCGAAGTCGATCAGGCGCTTGGCCACGTCATCCACGCTGATGCCGCTGCTGTCCTTCAGCGGGCGCAGATCCAGGATGCATTCGTGCGCCACCAGGCCGTTGCTGCCGGTGTACAGCACCGGGTAGTGCTCTTCCAGGCGACGGGAAATGTAGTTGGCATTCAGGATCGCCAATTGCGAAGCGCGCTTGAGGCCTGCGCCGCCCATCATGCTGATGTACATCCAGGTGATCGGCAGGATGCTCGCGCTGCCGAACGGCGCGGCGCACACCGCGCCTTCCTTGCGTTCCATGGCCGCGTGGCCGGGCAGGAACGGCGTGAGGTGCGACTTGACGCCAATCGGGCCGACGCCCGGGCCGCCACCGCCGTGGGGGATGCAGAAGGTCTTGTGCAGGTTCAGGTGGGACACGTCGCCGCCGAACTTGCCCGGGGCGCACAGGCCGACCATGGCGTTCATGTTGGCACCATCGATGTACACCTGGCCGCCGTTGTCGTGAATGATGCCGCAGATTTCGCGGATGCCTTCTTCGAACACGCCGTGGGTGGACGGGTAGGTGATCATCAAGGCCGCAAGGTGCTCGCGGTGCTCGATGGCCTTGGCGCGCAGGTCTTCGATGTCGACGTTGCCACGTGCGTCGCACGCGGTGACGACCACGCGCATGCCGGCCATGTTGGCGGTCGCCGGGTTGGTGCCGTGGGCCGATGACGGGATCAGGCAGATGTCGCGACGTTCCTCGCCACGGCTCTGGTGGTAGGCGCGAATGGCCAGGAGGCCGGCGTACTCACCCTGGGAACCGGCGTTCGGTTGCAGCGAGATCGCGTCGTAGCCGGTGGCCGCGCACAGCATGGCTTCCAGCTCGGTCGTCAATTGCAGGTAGCCGGCGCTTTGTTCGGCTGGGGCGAATGGGTGCAGTGCGCCGAATTCGGCCCAGGTCACCGGGATCATTTCGCTGGCGGCGTTGAGTTTCATGGTGCACGAGCCCAGCGGGATCATGGTGCGGTCCAGCGCCAGGTCCTTGTCGGCCAGTTTGCGCAGGTAGCGCATCAGCTCGGTTTCCGAGTGATAGCGGTTGAACACCGGGTGGCTGAGCACAGGCGACTGGCGCAGCAGGGCGGCAGGCAGGGTGCTGTCTACGCTGGCGTTGAAGGCCGGCAGTGACTTGCCGTCGGCGAAGATCGACCACAGGGCTTCGATATCGGCCTGGGTGGTGGTTTCGTCAACCGAAATACCCAGGCGCTCGGCGTCCACCACGCGCAGGTTGATGCTTTGTGCGCGGGCCGTGTCGTGCAGGGCGGCGGTCTTGGCGCCAGTGTTCAGGGTAATGGTATCGAAGAAGTTGGCTTGTTCGACGGTCAGGCCCAGGGCGGTCAAGCCCTTGGCCAGGATCGCCGTCAGTTGGTGCACGCGCCGGGCAATCTGGGTCAGGCCCTTAGGGCCGTGGTACACGGCGTACATGCTGGCGATGTTGGCCAGCAGCACCTGGGCGGTGCAGATGTTCGACGTGGCTTTCTCGCGACGGATATGTTGCTCACGGGTCTGCATGGCCAGGCGCAGGGCCGGCTTGCCGAAACGGTCGACGGACACGCCGACCAGACGGCCCGGCATGTCGCGCTTGAACGCATCCTTGGTGGAGAAGTACGCCGCGTGCGGGCCACCAAAGCCCAGCGGCACGCCGAAGCGTTGCGCGCTGCCGATGGCCACGTCGGCGCCGAACTCACCCGGTGGGGTCAGCAGGGTCAGGGCCAGCAGGTCGGCGGCCACGGCCACCAGGGCATTGGCGGCGTGGAAGCGCTCGGTCAGTTCGCGGTAGTCGAACACGTCGCCGTTGCTGGCCGGGTATTGCAGCAGGGCGCCGAAGAATGGGCTGACGTCGGTCAGTTCACGCTCATCGCCGACGACCACGTCGATGCCCAGCGGTTCGGCACGGGTGCGCAGCACGTCGAGGGTTTGCGGGTGGCTGTGGATCGAGGCGAAGAAGGCGTTGCTGCTCTTGTTCTTGCTCAGGCGCTTGCAGAAGGTCATGGCTTCGGCGGCGGCGGTGGCTTCGTCGAGCAGGGAGGCGTTGGCGATCGGCAGGCCGGTGAGGTCGCTGATCAGGGTCTGAAAGTTCAGCAGCGCTTCCAGGCGGCCTTGGGAGATTTCGGGCTGGTACGGGGTGTAGGCGGTGTACCAGGCCGGGTTTTCCAGGAGGTTGCGCAGGATCGGCGACGGCGTGTGGCAGTTGTAGTAGCCCTGGCCGATGTAGGTCTTGAACAGTTGGTTCTTGCCGGCGATGGCCTTGATCTTGGCCAGGGCCTCGGCTTCGCTGAGGCCGTCTTCCAGGCCGAGCACGCTGGTGCCCTTGATGCTTTCCGGGATCACGCTGGCGCTCAGGGCTTCCAGGGAGTCAAAGCCCAGGCTGGCGAGCATCTGCTGCTCGTCTTCGTGGCGCGGGCCGATATGGCGGGCGATGAATTCGTTGGCGGTGGTGAGATTAACGGTCATGGCGCGCTCCTCAAGCTTCAGCGTTGGCTTTGATCAGGCGATCGTACGCGTCCTGATCCAACAGTTTAGCGACTGCCCCGGCATCGGCCGGTTTAAAGCGGAAGAACCAACCTTCGCCCATCGGGTCTTCGTTGACCAGTTCCGGGCTGCCGTCAAGCTTGTCGTTCACTTCGAGGACTTCCCCGTCCAGCGGCATGTACACGCCGCTTGCGGCCTTGACCGATTCCACGGTGGACGCTTCGGCGCCCTTGTCGTAGGCCTGCAACTCCGGCAGTTGCACGAAAACCACATCACCCAGCGCGTTCTGCGCAAAAGCGGTGATACCCACGGTGACGCTGCCGTCGGCTTCGGCGCGCAGCCATTCGTGATCTTCAGTGAAACGCAACTCGCTCATGGAAACTCCTCAGGGCCAGATTCGTCTGGTGGACGGGATTGGAATAATGGGGAGTTGCTTAGCAATATCGCGGCCAACGTGATTAAACCGTTGTAAATCAATAGCTTGATAAAATCGGTTATGAGGATATGCATGTTGGCTGTAGCGATTTCGCTACAGTTGGGCCTGTGAAAAAAAGCCTATGTGGATCAAAGCCTTGCATGGCGCGTAAAAAACAGGGTTGTAGCGATATCGTTACGCTGTAGCGCTTTCAGTACAGCGGATGTCGTTCTCAGACCAAAATCTGTAATGCGGTCGACGTTTGGAATGCTGCCACTGCGGGAGGGGGCAAGCCCCCTCCCGCATTTGACCTCTAACGACCCAGCCAGTCAGGGCTTGCCGGTGGGAATGCCGTACTTGCGCAGACGATGGGCAATCGCCGTATGGGAAGTCTGCAAGCGGCTGGCCAGTTGGCGAGTCGAGGGGTAGCTGGTGTAGAGGGTTTCCAGCAGGTTGCGCTCGAAGTCTTCCACTGCCTGTTCCAGGCTGTCGATTTCGCCGTCGCTCTGGCGCGCCACCGAGGTGCCAGCGATGTCGAGGTCGCCGATGTCCACCAGGCTACTTTCGCAGATCGCTGCGGCGCGGAAGATCACGTTCTGCAACTGGCGTACGTTGCCCGGCCAGCGGTTGCCCAGCAGCGCCGGGTAGGTGCCGGGCGCCAGGCGGCAGACCGGGCGCTGGATCTGCGCACAGGCCTGCTGCATGAAATAGCGGGCCAGCAACAGGATGTCCTGGCCGCGTGCGCGCAGGGGCGGTACTTCGACGTTGAGCACGTTGAGGCGGTAGAACAGGTCTTCGCGGAAGGTGCCTTCGCTGACCATCTTCTCCAGGTCGCGGTGGGTGGCGCTGAGGATGCGCACATTGACCTTCACTTCACGGTCGCCACCGACACGCCGGAAGCTGCCGTCATTGAGAAAACGCAGCAGCTTGGCCTGCAAGTACGGCGACATCTCGCCGATCTCATCGAGGAACACCGTGCCCTGGTTGGCCAGTTCCATCAGCCCCGGCTTGCCACCGCGTTGCGCGCCGGTAAAGGCGCCGGGCGCATAGCCGAACAGTTCACTCTCGGCGAGGTTTTCCGGCAGCGCCGCGCAGTTCAAGGCCAGGAACGGTGCACTGTGACGTGCACTGATGGCGTGACAGGCACGCGCCACCAATTCCTTGCCGGTGCCGGTCTCACCCTGGATCAACAGCGGCGCATCCAACGCCGCTACGCGCTGCGCGCGCGCCTTTAGGGTGCGGATCACCGGCGACTCGCCAAGCAGCGCGTCAAAGCCCTCCGCATGATCATGGTGCAGCGCCGACAGTTGTTCACCGATGCGGTTGGGTTGGTAGAGGGTGAGCAGGGCGCCCGCGTCAGTGATCGGCGTGGCGTCCAGCAACAGGGTCTGACCGTTGACGCTGATCTCGCGCAGCGGCAAGCGAAAGCCCTGTTCCAGCAAGGTGTCCAGCAGCGTAGGGTCGTTGAACAGTTCGCTGATGCTTTCGCCGGCCGGTTCGCGGCCATACAGGGCGATCAGCGCCGGGTTCGCGAGCAGGATCTTGCCCGCGCTGTCCAGCGCCAGCACCGGGTCGGTCATGGCGGCCAGCAGGGCGTCGAGTTGCAGGTGACGGCGTTGGCCGGGGAGGATGTCCACCACGGTCACCGCCTGCACGCCGTGCACGCTGAACAGCGCGTCGCGCAGTTCTTCGAGCACATCGGCGCTGAGGGTCGGCGCGTCGATGTAGACGTTGGGCGGCACCATCTCCACCGCATCCAGATTGAGATTGCGCCCACCGAGCAGGGCCAGGACTTCCTGGGTAATGCCGACGCGGTCGATGAAGCTGACGTGGATACGCATGGGGCGCTAACGATTCTGGGGAGCTGGAGGCGGCAAGTATGCCTTGCAGATATTGGAGATCAAAATGTGGGAGGGGGCAAGCCGCCTCCCACCGTTGAAGCTGAGTGACCTTTATTCCAGGTGTTCGGGTTTGATCGGGTCCCCGGCCTTCACATCCAATTGATGCCGCACATCCTCGAACATCAGGTCGTACTGCTTGTGCATCGAGCCGTTCAATACCGCGACCTTCGGCATCCCATACTTCTGCGCGATGTTCATCGCATGCCGCGCAAAGTCGAACGCCTGGTCCTTGGGCAGGAAGAACTCTTCCTTGAGGTCCTTGCCCTGCACCGAGCCATGCAGCTTGAACAGCATGCCCTTGCCCTCCTTTGGGTCCTGGCTGACTTCGTAGTCGATGCACAGGTTGTAGCTGTAGTCCTGGGCATTCAGTGCGTGACGTTCAACGTGCAAGTGACCGGGTTCAAAGGTGGCCATAGGCGTCTCTCCTCTACTTCACAGATAGGTGATGCCAGGTGTTGCCGTGCTGATGCGGGTGCCGGCGCTGCCCTGGACGATGGCTTCGATGTCCGAGAGTGAACCGATGACGGCGGTTTTGCCAGTCTTGCGGGCGAACTCGCAGGCCGCTTGCACCTTGGGGCCCATGGAACCGGCGGCGAAGCCGAGCTTTTCCATTTCGTCGGGATGGGCCTGGCCGATGGCTTTCTGGGTCGGCTTGCCGTAGTCGATGAAGGCCGCGTTGACGTCGGTGGCGATCACCAGCAAATCGGCGTCCAGTTGCGAGGCCAGCAGCGAAGAACACAGGTCTTTGTCGATCACGGCCTCAATCCCGCGCAGCTTGCCGTCTTCGCCATACATCGTCGGGATGCCGCCGCCGCCAGCGCAGATCACGATAGCGCTTTTTTCCAGCAGCCACTTGATCGGGCGGATTTCAAAAATGCGTTTGGGCCGTGGGCTGGCAACAACGCGACGGTACTTGTCACCATCCGGCGCAATGGCCCAGCCTTTTTCGGCGGCGAGTTTCTCCGCTTCGGCCTTGGAATACACCGGGCCGATGGGCTTGGTCGGGTTCTTGAAGGCAGGGTCCTTGGCGTCCACTTCCACTTGGGTGAGCAGGGTGGCGAAGGGCACCTCGAAGTCCAGCAGGTTGCCCAGTTCCTGTTCGATGATGTAGCCGATCATGCCTTCGGTCTCGGCGCCGAGCACGTCCAGCGGGTACGGTGACACCTGGGTGTAGGCCGCCGCCTGCAACGACAGCAGACCGACCTGCGGGCCATTGCCGTGGGCGATCACCAGCTCGTTGCCGGCATGGATCTTGGCGATCTGTTCGGTGGCGATGCGGATATTGGAGCGCTGGTTGTCCGCGGTCATGGGTTCACCACGGCGCAGGAGGGCGTTGCCGCCCAGGGCTACGACGATGCGCATACAAAATGTCCTTCTGAAAGTTCTGATGAAGGAACGCGGTCAATGTGGGAGCTGGCTTGCCTGCGATAGCATCACTGCAGCCTTCTTGAAAGACCGAGGTGCCTGCATCGCGGGCAAGCCCGGCTCCCACGTTTGTCCTCATTGCCAACTAGAGGTTTAGATATCTGCGAGTGCCGACACCAGAATCGCCTTGATGGTATGCATGCGGTTTTCCGCCTGCTCGAACGCGATGTTGGCCGGCGACTCGAACACCTCTTCAGTCACCTCCACGCCATTGGCCAGGTTCGGGTACCGCGCGGCGATGTCCTTGCCCACCTTGGTTTCGCTGTTGTGAAACGCCGGCAGGCAGTGCATGAATTTCACCCGTGGGTTGCCCGAGGCTTTCATCATCTTGGCGTTGACCTGGTACGGCAGCAGTTGCTCGATGCGCTCGTCCCACGCTTCCACCGGCTCGCCCATGGAGACCCAGATATCGGTGTGGATGAAGTCCACGCCTTTCACTGCTTCCTTCGGGTCTTCAGTGATGGTGATGCGTGCGCCGCTTTCTTCGGCAAACGCCTGGCATTGCTTGATGAAGTCCGCGTGCGGCCACAGCGCTTTCGGTGCGCCGATGCGCACGTCCATGCCCAGCTTGGCGCCGATCATCAACAGCGAATTGCCCATGTTGTAGCGCGCGTCACCGAGGTAGGCGTAGCTGATGTCATGCAGCGGCTTGTCGCTGTGTTCGCGCATGGTCAGGGTGTCGGCGATCATTTGGGTCGGGTGGAATTCGGCGGTGAGGCCGTTGAACACCGGCACGCCGGCGAACTTGGCCAGCTCTTCGACGATTTCCTGCTCGAAGCCACGGTACTCGATCGCATCAAACATGCGGCCGAGCACGCGGGCGGTGTCTTTCATGCTTTCCTTGTGGCCGATCTGCGACGACACCGGGTCGATGTAGGTGACGTGGGCGCCCTGGTCATGGGCCGCGACTTCGAACGCGCAGCGGGTGCGGGTCGAGGTTTTTTCGAAGATCAGCGCGATGTTCTTGCCCTGCAGGTGCGGACGCTCGGTGCCGGTGTATTTGGCGCGCTTGAGGTCGCGTGAAAGGTCCAGCAGGTAGTGCAGTTCGCGGGTGGTGTGGTGCATCAGCGACAGCAGGCTGCGGTTGCGCATATTGAAAGCCATGATGGAATCTCCTTAATAGTCGATAGGGTCGCGGATGATCGGGCAGGTCATGCAGTGGCCGCCGCCACGCCCGCGGCCGAGTTCACCGGCGCTGATGGTGATGACTTCCACGCCGGCCTTGCGCAGCAGGGTGTTGGTGTAGGTATTGCGGTCGTAACCGATCACCACGCCAGGCTCCACGGCCACCACGTTGTTACCGTCATCCCACTGTTCGCGCTCGGCGGCGAAGCTGTTGCCGCCGGTCTCGACCACGCGCAGTGCCTTGAGGTTGAGGGCTGCGGCCACGGTTTCGAGGAAGTTGGTTTTCTCGCGTTGGATGTCGATGCCGTGCGGCTTGCTCTCATCCGGGCGCAGGGTGAACGGCACGATCTGGTTGACCACTTCGGGGAAGACGGTCACCAGGTCGCGGTCGCAGAAGCTGAACACGGTGTCCAGGTGCATCGCCGCGCGGGATTTCGGCAGGCCGGCGACGATCACGCGCTCCACGGCCTTGTTCTTGAACAGGTTGCGCGCCAGTTGGCCGATGGCCTGGTGGGATGAGCGCTCGCCCATGCCGATCAGTACCACGCCGTTGCCGATCGGCATCACGTCGCCGCCTTCCAGGGTGGAGGCGCCGTGCTCCTGGTCGGGGTCGCCGTACCAGATCTGGAAGTCCGCGTTGGTGAACTCGGGGTGGAATTTATAGATGGCCGAGGCCAGCAGGGTTTCCTGGCGTCGCGCCGGCCAGTACATCGGGTTCAGCGTCACGCCGCCGTAGATCCAGCAGGTGGTATCGCGGGTGAACTGGGTGTTGGGCAGCGGCGGCAGGATGAAGCTCGAATGCCCGAGGAAGTCGCGGAACATCTCGATGGTCTTGCCGCCGAAGCTGCTCGGCAGGTCGTCGGCCGACACGCCGCCAATCAGGTACTCGCTGATTTTGCGCGGCTCCAGGCTGCGCAGCCAGGAGCCGACTTCATCGACCAGGCCGAGGCCAACCGTGTTGGCGGTGATCTTGCGCTCCAGGATCCAGTCCAATGCTTCGGGGATGGCGACGATGTCGGTGAGCAGGTTGTGCATTTCCAGCACATCAATATCCCGCTCGCGCATCTTGGTGACGAAGTCGAAGTGATCGCGCTTGGCCTGGGCCACCCAGAGCACGTCATCGAACAGCAGTTCATCGCAGTTGTTGGGGGTCAGCCGCTGGTGGGCCAAACCTGGGGAGCACACCATGACTTTGCGCAGTTTGCCGGCTTCGGAATGTACGCCGTACTTCACTTTTTCCGTGGTCATTACAGATCCTCCAGTCAGAATTACAGAGTCAGGAAGCCGTCGTAGAGGCCATAGGCAGCCACCAAGGCGCCAATGACTACTGCGGCGAAAATCAGCTTCTCGACGTTGGTGAAAATCGGTTTGCCCAGTTCATGCTTGGCCTTGGCGAACAGGATCACGCCGGGGGCATACAGCAGGGCGGAAAGCAGCAGGTATTTGACGCCGCCGGCGTAGAGCAGCCAGACCGCATAGACCAGCGCGATAGCGCCGATGAACAGATCTTTCTTGCGCTCGGCAATGGCGTTTTCGTAAGTCTCGCCGCGTACCGCCAGCAGCAACGCGTAGGCCGCCGACCACAGGTAGGGCACCAGGATCATCGAGGTGGCGAGGTAGATCAGCGACAGGTAGGTGCTGGCGGAAAACAGCGTGATCACCAGGAATATCTGCACCATGGCGTTGGTCAGCCACAGGGCGTTGGCCGGTACGTGGTTGGCGTTCTCCTTGCGCAGGAACTCCGGCATGGTGTGGTCCTTGGCGGCGGCGAACATGATCTCCGCACACAGCAGCACCCACGACAGCAGTGCCCCCAGCAGCGAGATGATCAAACCGACGCTGATCAGCACCGCGCCCCAGTGGCCTACCACATGCTCCAGCACGGCGGCCATCGACGGGTTCTGCAGCTTGGCCAGTTCCGGCTGGGTCATGATCCCCAGGGACAGCACGTTCACCAGCATCAGGAACAGCAGCACGGTGATAAAGCCGATCACGGTGGCCTTGCCCACGTCGGAGCGTTTTTCCGCACGGGACGAGAAGATGCTCGCGCCTTCGATGCCGATGAACACCCACACGGTGACCAGCATCATGTTGCGCACCTGGTTCATCACACTGCCCAGGTCGGGGTTTTTCACGCCCCAGATGTCGGCGGTGAAGATGTCCAGCTTGAATGCGAACAGCGCGATCAGCACGAACAGCACCAGCGGCACGACCTTGGCGACGGTGGTCACCAGGTTGATGAACGCCGCTTCCTTGATCCCGCGCAGCACCAGGAAATGCACGGCCCACAGCAGCACCGAGGCACCGATCACCGCAGCCGGCGTGTTGCCTTCGCCGAAAATGGGGAAGAAGTAACCCAGGGTGCTGAACAGCAACACGAAGTAACCCACGTTGCCCAGCCACGCGCTGATCCAGTAACCCCAGGCGGACGAGAAACCCATGTAATCGCCGAAACCCGCCTTGGCGTAGGCGTACACGCCACCGTCGAGGTCGGGCTTGCGGTTGGCGAGGGTCTGGAACACAAAAGCGAGGGTCAACATGCCGATGGCGGTAATTACCCAACCAATCAATACCGCGCCGACATCGGCACTGGCAGCCATGTTTTGCGGCAGTGAAAAGATCCCGCCGCCAATCATCGAGCCCACGACAAGTGCAACCAGTGCGCCGAGTCGTAGTTTTCCGGGAGATTCAGACATCGCATAACTCCAATGCAGGAGAAGAGAGACCACAGAATAAATCCGTGCGCTAATCAAACAGCTGACTCAGATCACTTCATTGGCACATTCCATTGTGAATTAATGACTTAGGGTAGAAGTTCGTGGGCGATGCAAATCCTCGGGAAAGCTTGGCGCAGAGCCATCTATCCCTTTTTGATTAATCATTTGGCCAAGTCTATGGACGTTTGAAGCTAGTCCGTATTCCTGAATGTGCAAACTTTTTGAACGATGTTTTACGAAGTCTCAGCCCCGGGCGTATTTAAATTCTAAATACGCCTGAACGGGACGACCTGACATGCCATTGTGTTATGAGCTCGTCTGTTTTATCGCCTTCACTAATAACCGCTACACTCGCTGAGTTAATTAGCCGAGTGCACGGTTGTCAGCTCAAGTTGCTGTTCATTCAGGAGTGTTCATGTCTCAACCGGCCCAGAAACTGCGTCTTGGTGCCCTGATTGCCTTGGTGGTGGGGTCGATGATCGGCGGCGGGATTTTTTCCTTGCCGCAAAACATGGCCGCACGCGCCGAGGTGGGGGCCGTGTTGATCGGCTGGGCGATCACCGCGGTCGGCATGCTGACCCTGGCCTTCGTGTTCCAGACCCTGGCCAATCGCAAGCCCGAACTGGATTCGGGCGTGTATGCCTACGCCAAGGCCGGGTTTGGTGACTACATGGGGTTCTCCTCGGCCTGGGGCTACTGGATCAGCGCGTGGATGGGCAACGTCGGTTACTTCGTGTTGCTATTCAGTACCCTCGGCTACTTTTTCCCGGTGTTCGGCCAGGGCAACACGCCGGTGGCCATCGGCTGCGCATCATTGTTGCTGTGGGCCGTGCATTTCCTGGTGCTGCGCGGGATCAAGGAGGCAGCGTTCATCAACCAGATCACCACGGTGGCGAAGATCGTGCCGTTGCTGATGTTTATCGTGATCGCCGCCGTAGCGTTCAAGGCGGATATCTTCACTCGCGATATCTGGGGCCTGGGCAACCCGAATATGGGCAACGTGGTGGACCAGGTGCGCAACATGATGCTGGTCACCGTGTTTGTGTTTATCGGCATCGAGGGCGCCAGTGTGTACTCGGCGCGGGCCGAGAAACGCTCGGACGTGGGCCGCGCCACGGTGATCGGTTTTCTGGGCGTGCTGGCCCTGCTGGTGCTGGTGAATGTGTTGTCCCTGGGCATCATGAGCCAGCCGGAACTCGCGCAATTGCAAAACCCGTCCCTGGCCGGTGTGCTGGAGCATATCGTCGGCCCCTGGGGTGCGATGGCGATCAGCATCGGCCTGGCGGTGTCACTGCTCGGCGCCTTGTTGTCCTGGGCGCTGCTCTGTGCGGAAATCCTCTACGCCACGGCCCATGACAAGACCATGCCGGCGTTCCTGAAAAAGGAAAACGCCAACCAGGTGCCGGTCAATGCGTTGTGGCTGACCAATGTGATGATCCAGGTGTTCCTGGTGATCACGCTGTTTTCCCACAGCACCTACACCACCCTGATTTACCTGGCCTCGTCGATGATCCTGGTGCCCTACCTGTGGTCGGCGGCGTATGCCGTGTTATTGAGCGGGCGCGGCGAAACCTACGAAGATGCCCACGGCCAGCGCTTGAAGGACTTGCTGGTGGGCCTGATTGCACTCGGCTACGCCGTGTGGCTGCTCTACGCTGGGGGCTTGAAGTACCTGCTGCTGTCGGCGCTGTTGTATGCGCCGGGGGTGATCCTGTTTGCCCTCGCCAAGCGTGAGCAGCGCCAGCCCTTGTTTACCCACATGGAAAAAGGCATTTTCAGCTGTGTGATCACCGGCGCGGGGCTGGCGGCGTATGGGCTGTACAGTGGGGTATTGTCGTTGTGAGGCTGACGTATCAGCCGCCTTATGATTGGGCGGCGATGGTGGGTTTTCTGGCGGCGCGGGCGATTACGGGTATGGAGACCGTAGAGGCCGGCGTTTACCGGCGCAGCATCAGCGTGGGTGGCCGGCATGGCTGGCTCAGCGTCGCGCCGGGCGCGGGTGACTGGTTGGACGTTGCGGTGGATTTTCCGGAGGCGGCGGCGCTGCCCGAGATCGAGCGGCGCGTGCGCAACATGTTTGATCTGGATGCCGAGCCCCAACGGATCAACCCGCAATTGGCCACGGACCCCTTGATGGCGCAGTTGGTCGCGGCCCGTCCCGGCCTGCGTGTGCCGGGCACCTGGGACGGTCTGGAGTTGGCGATTCGTGCAGTGCTGGGCCAGCAGATTACGGTGGTGGCTGCGATTCGCCTGGCAGGCAAGTTGGTGGCGCAGTATGGCCAACTGCTGGAGACGCCGTACGCCGGTATCACCCATGTGTTCCCCGCGCCCGAGGTGCTGGCGGCGGCGGACCTGGCCACCTTGGGCATGCCGAAGGCGCGTGGGCGGACCTTGTCCGGTGTCGCGCAGGCGCTCCTGGATGACCCTGAGGTGTTCGAACCCAAGGCCAGCCTCAAGGAAGGTGTGGCGCGCTTGGTGGCGTTGCCGGGGATTGGCGACTGGACCGCGCAGTACATCGCCATGCGCCAGATGCGTGAGGCGGATGCATTTGCGTCGGGGGATATCGGGTTGATCAATGCGCTGGCGGCGCTGGAAGGAGGGCCGGTGTCGGTGCGGCAGTTGCTGGCGCGGGCCGAGGCGTGGCGGCCGTTGCGGGCGTATGCAGCGCAGCATCTCTGGACGTCGTTGCAGCGCTCAGATTGATGGTGCCTGTACTGGCCTCATCGCAGGCAAGCCAGCTCCCACACTTGACCGAGTACAACCTTTGGAATGTGGTCAAGATGTGGGAGGGGGCTTGCCCCCGATGGCGATAGTCGAGTCACCACTGCGCTCGGTGTGAACCCAGTTCCCCAGCCGGCAGATCCCATTGCAACGGCGTGCCGCTGATAGTCACCGGCGGCAACAATCGATGCGCCTGGCCCCAGGCCGTCTGTTCCACTACCAGGCCTTGATCGCTCGGTTGCTCGGCCCGCAACGCCGGCTGCTCTGGCACTTGTCCGGCGTCCACCAGCAACTTCGCCGTACGCGCCAGCGACAACAGCGCCGACCCACCACGGCCGGATTTCAATCGCTCACTGAGTGCCTGAATCGCACTGGCCGCCATCAAATACCCGGTGGCGTGATCCAGCGCCTGCAATGGCAGCGGCACCGGTTTGTCCGCTTGTTTCCAGGCCATGCCCGCGGCGGCAATCCCGCTGCTCATCTGCACCAGGCTGTCGAAACCCCGGCGATTGCGCCACGGGCCGCTCCAGCCGTAGGCGTTGAGGCTCACGTCGATCAGGCCGGGGGCGAGGGTTTGCAAGTCACTGGCGCTGTAGCCCAGTTGTTCCAGGGCGTCGGCACGGTAACCGTGGAACACAATGTCAGCGTCCTTGAGCAGGCGTTCGAAAACCTCGCGGTCTGGGACGCTTTTCAAGTCCAGACGGGCGCAGCGTTTGCCCAGGGTCATTTCCGGCACCACGCCGGGTTCGTTCCAGGTCGGCGAGTCGATACGCAATACATCCGCACCCAACCCTGCGAGGAAGCGGCTGGCCACCGGGCCGGCCAGCACGCGGGTCAGGTCCAGCACCTTGAGGCCCGCCAGCGGCCGCGCCACCGAGCCGAGCCAGGGCTTTTTGACGGAGGTTGCAAAGGTCTGGCGCTGCACCAATGCCTCGGCATTGACGGCCAGGCCCTGAGGGTGGGTTTGCCAGGCTTGCCAGGTACGCATCTGCGCGGCACAACCGCCTTCATCGACAATCGCCTGTTCCAGTTCGGCGGTATTCCAAGTGGCAACTTTGTTGGCCATCGCGATGCGATCAGCCACCTTGCCCAGTACCCGTTCGGCGGCGGCGCGGTGGTGGGGGGCGTTGGTGTGCAGGCGAATCCAGCCATCGGCGCTGGCGTAGTCACCGGCCACCGGGTCCCACAGCGGCGGCGTCTCCCAGCCTACCGGACGAATCGAAGACGAGAACCAGAAGGACGCGAGTCGCCGGTCTACGCTGACGCCGGGAAGGCGCCCGGTCTGTTGCTGGATCAGCTGGGCCACGGCCTGGCCGGCCGCACCGATACTGGCAACGGCCAGGTCCGTGACGGCAAAGGCCGAGGGCAGGGCGCCGGCTTCGGTGCTGGTCAGCGGCGTGCGCGGTAGATCGAGTGCGGCTTGGATGGGAGTCAACAGGTCAGTCATCAATGGCCCTCCTTGAGAGAAGGGCCACTATAGAAGATCATCAGGCCGGTGTGACAATCCCGGGTTCCAGCGGCAGGTCGATACTGGCGATAAAACCGCCTTGGGCGTGATTGGCCAGGAACAGGCTGCCACCATGGCGCTCGGCGGCGCGACGGGCAATCGCCAGGCCCAGGCCGTGACCTTGTGCGGTCTGGCCTGGGGCGCGGTAGAACGGTTCGCCCAATTGGCTCAGGTGTTCGGCGTCAACGCCGGGGCCGTGGTCGCGCACGCTGATCACAATATGCTCGCCGTGAAGGTGGGCGTGCAGCTCGATCGGCTGGCCCGGCGGGTTGAAGCGCTGGGCGTTGCGCAGCAGGTTGTCCACTGCCCGTTCGATCATGGTCGGCCACCCCTTGAGGTGCAGTTCGGGATCGGTGGTGAGCTGCACCACCTGGTCGGGCGCGCTGAGTTGGGCGTCCTTTTGCAGGGTCTTGAGCAACGGGTTGAGGTCGATCTCTTCGGCGCTGGCGTTATCGGCATCGACGCGGGCCAGCACCAGGATCTCGCTGATCAGTGCCTCCAGGCGATCACATTCGCGGGTCAGGCGAGGCCAGAGTTTTTCCCGTTCTTCGGGACTGGCGCGTTCGGCCAGGGCCAGGGCGATGCGCAGGCGGGCCAGCGGCGAACGCAGTTCATGGGACACGTCGCGCAGCAACTGGCGCTGGCTGCCGATCAGGCTTTGCAGGCGCGCGCCCATGCGGTTGAAGTCGGTGGCCAGCACGCCAAATTCATCGCGTCGGTTGGCCAGCTGCGCCAGGCTGTTTTGCTGGTAGGTGGCTTGCCCCAGGTCATGCACGGCGCCGCGCAGTCGGCTCAAGGGGCGCGTGATGGACAGCGTCACGAACAGGCTGAACAGGGTCAGCACCACCAAGGCGATGACCAATGCGCTCAACGGCCATGTCAGGCTGCTGCGATGCCATTCGTCCAGTTCCGGGTGCGGGATGCGGTAGATCAACAGGTAAGTGTCGCCGGTCTTCTCACTGGTGTATTCAGCGGTCAGGCGGCGCCAGGGCAGGTGGCTGTCCTTGCTATCGTTCTGGCGGGCTTCAAAGGCGGCGGCGCGGCGGGGAAAGGTGCCGCGCACCACCGGCTCGCCGCTTTCGTTGAGCACCTGCACGTCGATGTGGTACTGGCGTTTGCGCTGTTGCAGCAAATCCTGGGCAGCGTCCTCACCCTGGGTTTCGTAGAGTTGGGTCCACTCTTCGGCCAGGTTGTTGAGGCCTGGGTGACGGCTGAGAATCCAGGCATCTTGATTGAGCATATGCCCAAGCAGGATCGACAACCCGGCAACCAAGGCGATGGCCAGCCAGAAACTGGCCAGGATGCGCCAGAACAATGAACGCACAGGAAACCCTCAAGCAGGAAAAGCCCAGTGGCGGGGGCCACTGGGCTGGGAGCGTTAACGCGGGGGCATTATTGCGCTTTTTGCGGCTGTTGCGCTTTCCAGGCCTGGAATTCCTTCCATTCGGCGCGGCGCTGTTCCTGCTGCTTGATGATCTCGTCGAATTTCTTCTGCTGGTCAGGCTTGAGTACGGCGCGGATATCCGCCTGGGTTTTCTGCTTGCCGGCGGCGATTTCGTCCTGCATGGCCTTCTGGTCAGCAGCCGGGAGCTTGTCCAGGTACTTCCTGGTCAGGTCCTTGCGAGCGTGCCACTGGTCGCCCATCAATTTGCGGATCTGCTCGCGCTGTTCCTTGCTCAGGTCCAGTTGGCTGAAGGGCCCGCCTTTGCCACGCGGACCGTGTTCGCCGCCGTGACCCGGGCCACCCATCATATGGCCTTCAGGGCCGCCCATCGGGCCTGGGCCTTCGGGCATTGCCGCCATGGCAACGGTCGGCAGGGCGGCGGCGAACATCAAAGCGATAAGGGTCTTGCGCATGGTGATTCTCCTGTCTCTATTCCGGTGAGTCCGGATGTGAGTAGATTAAGGCGATCAAGGTCAGCGGCGGTCAGGTGTGGGTAAAGCTTGGGTAAAGAGGGTTTTGGGCTGAGTTGACAAAACTGCCGATAGCTATAGGAAAAGAGGGGCTCACTCAATTGCTACAGCATGCCTTAAGGGAGTTGGCGTGTGGTCGCGATGACTGTATAAATGAACAGTTTTTTTCGATGGGGTCCTGAATGCTAAATATTTTTAACTTGTCAACTACAATTTGACGGGGTCTATCGACTTGTTCAGACTTCGGTCTCATTTCTGACCCCGTCAAACTACCGTTCCAGCCATCTATAAGGAGGCCGCATGGAGTACCGAACTGCAGACGACGTCCTGCGTGCCCATTGGAATGGTCGGTTGCCGGTGAACCCGATAGCCATTGCCGAGGCAATGGCTATCGAGGTGAAGGCGCTTGCACCTTTTGAACCGGATACCTGGCGACCGAATGAAAGCGGCCATTACTCCTTCCGGGACGGCGCTCCGCTGATTACTTACAACTTCATGGATGCGCCGGTAAGGCAGCGTTTCACCATTGCGCACGAGATTGGTCACCATGTGCACGGAGACCTGGACGCACCTCGAGATACTTCCGAGCAGTTCAGTGCCAAGTCCAGGGACCCGAAAGAGATCGCAGCCAATCGATTTGCCGCTGCTCTGTTGATGCCTGCCGCGCTGGTGAAACATATGGTGCTTGAGCAGCGCGTCACAGACATCGTAAAGCTGGCCAATGCTTTTGGTGTGTCGACGGCAGCAATGGAATTCAGGCTGAAGGCGATTGGGCTTTTATGATGGACACCAGCGACGACCTAGCGGGAGGGGAGGCTGATAATCCAGGCCTGATCAGCGACTACCTGCGCAGAGAGTCCTGGCGCTTCAGGTGGGAGAAGCGACTGACGACCGTCACCGTGGTATTGATCTTGTTGTTTTACGTAGCGCTGTTGGGCTTTGTCTTTTTGGGGAACATTCGCGTCTCGGTAGGCGCCTGGTATTTTTTCAGCGCCGTGCGTCCGCACAGTACGGGTGATATTCCGATCATCGTGGCCCTCTCAACCGTCCCGACCCTGCTGTTGATCGCGCTGCTACGGTATTTCCACCACCGGCCCAAGTCTGATCCAGATGATTTGCAGGCACCACTGCCCATCAGTGTCGAAGCGGCGAAAGCGATCATCAAGGCGACGACCGACGCGATGAAAACCCCTTGAACAACAAGCCCAGCCTGCCAGCTGGGCTTTTTGCATCAGCACGGAACCCGCGTGTTTTTACAGGCTGTAGTAGTAACCCCGACTGCGCAACGCCACGATGCGTGGCCGTCCGTCCGGGTGCGGGCCGATTTTTTTGCGCAGGTTGCTCACGTGCATGTCCAGGCTGCGATCGTAAAGGGTCAACTTGCGACCCAGGGCGATCTGCGCCAGTTCCTGTTTGTCCAGCGGCTCGCCGGGCTGGCGCAGCAAGGCTTCCAGCAGGCGGCTTTCGGAGACGGTGAGGGAAAATTCCTGTTCATCGATGCTGACCACGCCGCGCACCGGGCTGAAACACAGGTCGCCCAATTCGAGCTGGGTGGACACGGCGGCCGGGTGGCTGCGGCGCAGCACGGCGCGCAGCCGGGCGGTAAGCTCGCGTGGGTCGCAGGGCTTGGCCAGGTAATCGTCGGCGCCCAGTTCCAGGCCGAGGATGCGGTCCAGCGGTTCGCCGCGTGCCGAGAGCATCAGCACCGGCAGCTCCGGGTGGTCGTTGCGCAATTGCTTGAGCAGTTCCAGGCCGCTGCCGTCGGGCAGCATCACGTCGAGTACCACCGCGGCCGGGGCGCTGTCAGCCAAGGCTTTGCGGGCGCTCAAGCCGTCATGGCAGGCACGCACCTGGAAGCCTTCCTGGCTCAACCAACTGGTCAGCAGCTCGCAGAGCTCCTGGTCATCATCTATCAGTAACAGCTCGCTCATGACTCACTCAATTTAGCCATTGTCGACGGCGACGGTGCCCACCGCTGGCGAAGATCCCGCACAGCAAGGCGATCAGCGCGACGGCCCCACCGGTGACGAACCATTGTTGCTGCTCGGTCAGCCATCGGGTCAAGGCGCCGCCCTGTGTTTCTTTGAGTTGCTGGGCCAGGCGTTGGTTCTCTTGGCGAAGGCGACTCAGTTGGGCGCTTTCGCGGGTAGCCTCTACGTTTTGCAGTTGCTTGCTCAATTCTTCACGCTGGTGTTCGCTTTCTTTCAACCGCTGCTGCAACTCGGTGATCTGGGCGCCGGCACTCAAGGACAGAGGCGTGGAACTGCCGGTGTTCGAGGTTTCTTCAGCGTGGGCCGTAGCCCCGATCATTACCACTGCCAACAGACACAACTGACGTAAGCGCATCGGAACTCCTGATTCCACACGAATATTCAGAATGTTGTCGGCAGGTTACCGAGAATAATGAGCAATTAGGAGCGCGCCGAACCGATTAGGTTCGGCGTGGCCGTTATCAAGGCAGGACTTGCTTGAACGGCTTGATCACGACGTCGGCGTAAACGCCGGCAGCTACATAAGGATCAGCCTTGGCCCAGGCCTGGGCATCGGCCAGGGAGGCAAACTCGGCGACGATCAGGCTACCGGTGAAACCGGCGTCGCCTGGGTCGTTGCTGTCTACCGCAGGGTGTGGACCCGCCAGCACGATACGGCCTTCGGCCTGCAGCTGCTTGAGGCGCTCGACATGGGCCGGGCGCACGCTCAGGCGTTTTTTCAGCGAGTCGGCAACGTCGGTGGCAATGATGGCGTAGAGCATGTCAATCCTCGGTTTTCGGGGTGGTAGGGGCGACGTCATGCAGGTGGCGCGACAGGTAGATACCCTGGCCGACCAGGAACAGCACGGTCATGGCCAGGCTGCCGAAGACCTTGAAGTCGACCCAGTAGTCCTGGAAGGTAAAGGCCACGAACAGGTTGGCGGCGCCGCAGAACAGGAAAAACACGATCCACGCAACGTTCAAGCGTGTCCACACCGGATCCGGCAGGGTCAGCGCGTGTCCCATGATCCGCTTGATCAACAGGCGGTCACCGATGAAGTGGCTGCCGATAAAGACCAGGGCGAACAGCCAGTTCACCACCGGTGCTTTCCATTTGAGGAAGGTTTCGCTGTGGAACGCCAGGGTCAGGCCGCCGAATACCAGGCATGCGACCAGGGTGAGCCATTGGCTTTTTTCCAGCTTGCGCTGGGAGATGAAAATGGCGCCGTAGACGACGATAGAGCTGATGATCAGTACGGCGGTGGCGCTGTAGATGCCCCCGAACGAGAACGCATGACCGGCGATTTCGATGACCCTGGGGTCGAGCTTGGTAACGATGAAAAACAGCAACAGCGGGATGAAGTCGATGAATTGTTTCACAGTAAGAGCCAGAAGCTGGATGTGGCGGCATAATAACAAACATCCTTGGTAGCGAAAGCGCCAGCTGACTTGAGGTTACAGATCCCCGTGAATGTTGATTTGCACTGCCACAGCACGGCCTCCGACGGTGCCCTGGCGCCCGCGGTACTGGTTGCGCGTGCGTTTGAAAAAGGCGTGCGAGTCCTGGCGTTGACCGACCACGACACCCTCGAAGGCCTCGACGAAGCCCGGGAAGCCGCGCATGCCTTGGGCATGCAGTTGGTCAACGGTGTGGAATTGTCCTGCACCTGGGGCGGCGCCACCATTCATGTGCTCGGCTACGGTTTTGATCAAAAAGCCCCGCCTTTGGTTGAAGCCATCGCCCAACTGCACGATGGTCGCTGGCTGCGGTCCGAAGAAATAAGCCGCAAACTCGGCCTCAAAGGTATGTCCGGTGCCCTGGACGGCGCCCGCGCCATCCAGCAGGAACTGGGTGACAGCGGTAACGCACCGGCCCGGCCGCACTTTGCCGACTGGATGGTACGTGAAGGTTTTGTAAAGGACCGCGCCGAAGCGTTCCGCAAATGGCTGGGCGCCGGCAAGTTGGGGGATGTGAAGCAACACTGGCCGACTCTGGAAGACACCGTCGAGACCCTGCGGGCCTCCGGGGCCTGGGTCAGCCTGGCCCATCCCTGGCACTACGATTTCACCCGCAGCAAGCGCCGCAAGCTGATTGCCGACTATATTGGAGCGGGCGGCCACGCAATCGAAGTGGTCAACGGGCATCAACCCGCCGAACAGGTCGGCAGCCTGGCGATTCTTGCCCGCGAATTTGGTCTGCTGGTCAGCGCCGGCAGTGATTTTCATGGCCCAGGCGGCTGGTCCGAGATCGGCGAGTATCGCCCCGTCCCGGAAGATTTGCCGCTCTTGTGGGGGCGATTCAAGCATGACCCCATTATTGCCACCGTCTGAACAGGTAGAACACGTGAGTCAATTCTTCCAGATTCATCCGGAAAACCCCCAGGCGCGCCTGATCAAACAGGCCGTCGAGATCATCCGCGCCGGCGGCGTTGTGATCTACCCCACCGACTCGTCCTACGCCATCGGTTGCCAGATCGGCGACAAGGGTGCGGTCGAGCGGGTAAGACGCCTGCGTCAGCTGGACGACAAGCACAACTTCGCGCTGATCTGCAGCGACCTGTCCCAGTTGGGGCTGTTTGCCAAGGTCGACACCGGCACCTTTCGCCTGCTCAAGGCGCACACGCCGGGGCCCTACACCTTTATTCTCAACGCTACCCGCGAAGTGCCGCGCCTGCTGCTGCACCCCAAGAAGCGCACCATCGGCCTGCGGGTGCCAGAGCACCCCATTGCCCTGGCGCTCCTCGAAGAGCTGGGTGAGCCGTTGATGAGCGTGTCGTTGATCATGCCGGGTGAAGACGAGCCGCTGTACGATCCTTACGAAATGCGCCGGCTGTTGGAAAAGCACGTCGACCTGATCATCGACGGCGGCTATGGCGGCAACAAGGCCTCCACCGTGATCAACCTGGCCGACGGCGAACCCGAAGTGATCCGCGTAGGTTGCGGCGACCCGGCTCCGTTCATGGTCGAGGCCTGAATGTCGGCCGTGGAAACCGTCGACAGCCAGGCGGGGGCCCAGCAGGAACTGCCGTTTGCCATGGTGTATGGCCAGGCGGTCATGGAAATGCCCCTGGACCTGTACATTCCGCCGGACGCGCTGGAAGTCTTCCTTGAGGCGTTCGAAGGCCCGCTGGACTTGCTGCTGTACCTGATCCGCAAGCAGAACATCAACATCCTCGACATCCCGGTGGCGGAGATCACCCGCCAGTACATGGGCTATGTCGAGTTGATGCAGTCGGTGCGCCTGGAGCTGGCCGCCGAGTACCTGGTGATGGCTGCCATGCTCGCCGAGATCAAGTCACGCATGCTGTTGCCGCGTTCGGAGACGGTGGAAGCCGAAGAAGACGACCCACGCGCGGAACTGATCCGCCGCCTGCAGGAGTACGAACGCTTCAAGGCCGCCGCCGAAGGCATCGATGGCTTGAGCCGGGTGGGCCGCGACGTGGTTGTGCCCAAGCTGGATGCCCCCGAGGCCCGTGCGCGCAAACTGTTGCCGGACGTGAGCCTGGAAGAATTGCTGATGTCCATGGCCGAGGTGCTGCGCCGTGGCGATATGTTTGAAAGTCACCAGGTCAGCCGTGAGGCGCTGTCCACCCGCGAGCGCATGAGCGACGTACTGGAGCGCCTCAAGGGCGGCGGTTTTGTGCCGTTTGTCGAGCTGTTCACCGCCGAAGAAGGGCGCCTGGGAGTGGTGGTGACGTTTATGGCGATCCTCGAACTGGTCAAGGAGTCCTTGGTCGAGCTGGTCCAGAATGAGCCTTTTGCGGCTATCCACGTGCGGGCGCGAGCCGAATAACGAGCTGAATCGATGAATCTGACTGAACCCCGCGAACTGGCACCGCTGCTGGAAGCTTTCCTACTGGCGTCGGGCAAACCGCAATCCCTGGAACGCTTGTTCGAACTCTTTGAAGAAGCCGAACGCCCCGAACCGCCGGTGTTCAAGAAGGCGCTGGAGATTCTGCGCAAGTCCTGCGACGGTCGTGCGTTCGAACTGCGCGAGGTGGCGTCGGGTTATCGCCTGCAGATTCGTGAGAAATTTTCCCCTTGGGTGGGCCGCCTGTGGGAAGAGCGCCCCCAGCGCTACTCGCGGGCGATGCTGGAGACCATGGCGCTGATCGCCTATCGCCAGCCCATCACCCGGGGCGAGATCGAGGACGTGCGGGGCGTGGCGGTCAACAGCCACATCGTCAAGACGCTGCTGGAGCGCGAGTGGATCCGCATCGTCGGCTACCGTGACGTGCCCGGCAAACCGGCGATGTTTGCCACCACCAAGGTGTTCCTCGACCATTTCAACCTGAAAAACCTCGACGACCTGCCGCCGCTGGCCGAATTGCGCGAGATGGAAGCCGAGCCGGTGCTCGACTTCGACGACGCCCCCGTCCCGGCCGGCCTGCAGGAACTGGCCGACGCCACCGCCGAGCCGGAAGAGCCGAAGGACGAAACCAGTTTCCATACCTTGCTGCTGGAACTGGACGACATGGAGCAGGGCATCAAGACCGACTTTGATGACTTGTTGCGTGACGGTGCGACTGAGGCAGAACCCCAGGAAACCGTTGACCCCGAGCCAGAACCCGACCCTGAAGAAGACATCCTCGGCGTCGCTGAAGCCCGCGAAAAACTCCTGGCCGCCGTCGCCGCTCTCGAACAGCCGCCGTTGAGCGAGGAAGAAGACGAAGCCCGGGCCCTGGCCGAAGCCATCGAGGCCGAGCGTCGCCAGTTCGAAGATTGACACGGATCCCACATGGCTCACCGGTCGGCGGAAAAACCGACTGCCGGCCACTAATCGACTAGTCTCTGATGCGCAACGCGCGCCATGCGCGTATGATTCGCGACCCTTTGCCGAGCTATTCGGCCAAAGCCCCGCTTTCAACACTCTTCAGGCCATGCCTGAATCGACCCACCGGGAGGTGCTTAAGATGAACGACAAAGACCAGAACGACAGCCAGGAAATCGGCCCAGCAGGCGAAAAACTGCAAAAGGTGCTGGCGCGTATCGGCGTGGGCTCGCGCCGCGACGTCGAAGCCTGGATCACCCAGAAGCGCATCAAGGTCAACGGCGTCGAGGCTACCCTCGGCCAGCGCGTCGACCTGCACGACGCAATCACCATCGATGGCAAGGTCATCAAGCGTGAAGAGGCCGCCGAATCGGTGCGCCGCGTGATCATGTACAACAAACCCGATGGCGAGATCTGCACCCGTGACGACCCGGAAGGCCGTCCGACCGTGTTCGACAAGATGCCCAAGCCCAAAGAAGGCCGCTGGATCAACATCGGTCGTCTGGACATCAACACCACCGGCTTGCTGATGTTCACCACTGACGGTGAGCTGGCCAACCGCCTGATGCACCCGTCCTACGAGATGGACCGCGAGTACGCCGTGCGTGTACGCGGTGAAGTCGATGACGAGATGATCGAGCGCCTCAAGGCGGGCGTGGTGCTGGAAGACGGCCCGGCCAAGTTCACCGACATCAAGCAGGCACCGGGTGGCGAAGGTTTCAACCACTGGTACCACTGCGTGGTGATGGAAGGCCGTAACCGTGAAGTGCGTCGCCTGTGGGAATCCCAGGGCCTGGTGGTCAGCCGCCTGAAGCGCGTGCGTTTCGGTCCGGTGTTCCTCAACTCCGACCTGCCGATGGGCCGCTGGCGCGAAATGAGCCAGTACGAAGTCGACATCCTCAGCGCCGAAGTCGGCCTGACGCCGGTGGCGATGCCGCAGATGAACGCCAAGAGCAAAGACAAGCTTGAGCGGATGCAGCGTAAATCGTCGCGCCCGGTGGCGCGCACCGAGCGTGTTGCCCGCACCCTGCGACCTGCGTTGAATGCACCGGCGACTGGCGGTCGTATCTCCCGAGAGCCGCAGATCGAAGGTGAGCGCCGCCCAACCGCGCCGTCGCGTCAGGAAGGCGAGCGTGCGCCGCGTGCACCGCGTCCGGCCCCGGCCGGTGGTCGCAGCAACCGAGGTGAAGCAGATCGCCCAGCCGACAACGCCAGCACCAAGCGTCCAGCCAAGCCGGCGGCGAACAAGCGCCCTGGCCCGAAACTGGTCGCGGACGAGCCGTCTGGCAAGCGCCGTGGCGCACCGGCCGGTTCCGGCCAGCGTCCTGGTTTTGGTCGCAAGAAGCCGCAGTGATTTGATCGCCGCATAAAAAACGCCAACCCTCGGGTTGGCGTTTTTTTTGATCTGAATTTGAAATGCATTCAACTGTGGGAGAGGGCTTGCCCCCCGATAGCGGTATGGCAGCCACCACATACATCAACTGACCGACTGCCATCGGGGGCAAGCCCCCTCCCACATTCAGATTTTCAGCGTTGGTTAACGCTTTGCTCAGAACGCAAAGGACCCGTCAAACACCGGCTTGTCATCCAGCGCCAACACCCCACTGGCAAAGATCAGATCCAGATGATGGCTGCCTTTCTGCCCACCTCCCAGTCCCAGGTGCAACCCGCAATGGCGCTCCTCGAACCCGGCGTTGCGCGCATACAGATCCTTCACCCCTTCATTGGTACCAATCCCCAACTCTTCCACACGCCGGTTCGACGGATTGGCATTCAGGTACTTGTTGAAATCATCGGCCAACCCCGGCACTTCACTGGCCACGCTGCAGATGGTCGAGTTCTCGATCCACAGCTCCAGCGGTGACTCCAGCACGCCGTATTTACGTGCGAACGGGATGGTGCTGAGAAAGGTGCCGACAAACCGCACCTGGCCATTGATCGCTTCGCTGTGGGTGGCGATCTCACCCGGCGCCAGGTCGTGGTTGCCGACGCCGTTGATATTGGTCCACTTCTTGATGCTGCTCATTGGCGCTTCCAGCCGCGAGCCATGTTTGTCGGTAAAGCTCAGCACGTTGGCCTGGGACATACGCCGAATCAGCGTGGCGTTGAGGTCGGCGATGCGCTGCGGCTCGACGCTGAAGGTGTCGTAGAAATAGTCGCCGTAATCCTTGAACAGCAGGGATTTTTTCCAGTGTTCGGCCATCACGCCCTGCAGGGCACGGATGAAGTCCGGGCCTTCGGCGCGTGGGTTGGGCAGGGTAGAGGAGTCGTAGAGAAACAGGTACAGGTCGCAGGCTTCGATGGCTGTGGCCAGGGTGTCGCTGGCGGCCAGGTCCAGGCGCTGCACCTGGAAGTTGAAACGCGCGGCGCTGCCCTGGGTGATCGCCTGGGCGATGGCGTCGTAGCGCTCGGTATGGCCCAGCAGCACGGTGGGGCGGCTCAGGCCACTGAGGGCCGGATGGTGCGCGAGGTAGTAGAGAAAGTGTTCGACGGCGCGGGCCTTGTCCATGACGTACATCCTTCTGTGCCTTGGGTAAGGGAGCAGGTGCCGTGCACGGCACCTGCCGGGAGCGTGCCGGCTTTTAGAAAGGCCACATCGCGGTGCCAAATGGCACAACGGCGTCAGCTTGCATCATTTCAACGGCCGCCTCATGGGTCGGCGCTTCAAACCAGTCGTCGAGTTGCAGTTCGGTTTCCAGGTCGTTTTCCAGTGCTTGCATGGTGTATCTCCTAGAGGACGGTGTTTGAGAACGGCTTGCCAACGGGCTTCGTGGGCAAGTGGAAAGAACCTAGGAGAGAGTGTTTCAAAATGCAAAATTTTTATTGACACGGTTTCATTTGGATTTTTTGTTCTGTTTTCCCGGTTTGATTTTTTCTTCAGGAAAAACAGACAGCTGGCGCTGCTGAATTGCAGGAAATTTCTGACCGCCATTTTTTATTCAGATCACGGCTGTAACGTGAATTTTCCATGCTGTAACGATTAATTTACGCGCAAATCACTACATTGTTGGCCGATTCTTTCCTGTAAGGATTACCTGACAGATCGTCGCACTCGCCTTGAGCAGGCGGGCCCCAAGCTGTCGAGCGGTGTACAATGCGCCGCGTTTTACTGTGACCCCCTTGCGTATCCACGCAAAAGGCCAAGACCTCAGGGTTTACCCACCCTGATCACTCCGCCTGGCCACGAGCCGGACGGGTTCGATTTCGTCACAGATAAAAACAAACAGGTGACGCATGACCGTAAGAAAGACGCTGTACTCCTGGTGCCTGCGCTGGGGTTTGAGCGGCGCTGCTTGAGTCGTTGATTCAACGCAGCAACCTGCAGTCAAAATTCTCAAACCTTGCGTGAGACCCTTTTCATGAGTGGACCCCATTCCTCTTCAGGCGAGCTGAAACGCGGCCTGAAAAACCGGCATATCCAGCTGATCGCCCTCGGTGGCGCCATCGGTACCGGCCTGTTCCTCGGCTCGGCCGGGGTGCTCAAATCCGCCGGACCATCGATGATCCTGGGTTATGCCATCTGCGGCTTCATTGCCTTCATGATCATGCGCCAGCTTGGCGAAATGATCGTCGAAGAGCCGGTCGCCGGTTCCTTCAGCCACTTTGCCCACAAGTACTGGGGCGGTTTCGCCGGCTTCCTGTCGGGGTGGAACTGCTGGATTTTGTACATCCTGGTGGGCATGTCGGAACTGACCGCCGTCGGCAAATATGTGCATTACTGGTGGCCGGAGATCCCGACCTGGGTCTCGGCTGCGGCGTTCTTCGTGCTGATCAACCTGATCAACCTGGCCAACGTCAAAGTGTTCGGTGAAGCCGAGTTCTGGTTCGCCATCATCAAGGTGGTAGCCATCGTCGGCATGATCGCCCTGGGCAGCTACCTGCTGGTCAGCGGCAGCGGCGGGCCACAGGCCTCGGTAACCAACCTGTGGGACCACGGCGGTTTCTTCCCCCACGGTGTCGGCGGATTGGTGATGGCCATGGCGATCATCATGTTCTCCTTTGGCGGCCTGGAAATGCTCGGTTTCACCGCTGCCGAGGCGGATAAGCCACGCACCGTGATCCCGAAGGCGATCAACCAGGTGATCTATCGCATCCTGATCTTCTACATAGGCGCCCTGGTGGTGCTGTTGTCGCTGACGCCGTGGGACAGCCTGCTGGAAACCCTCAACGCTTCCGGTGATGCCTACAGCGGCAGCCCGTTCGTGCAGGTGTTCTCGATGCTGGGCAGCAACACCGCCGCGCATATCCTTAACTTTGTGGTGCTGACGGCGGCGCTGTCGGTATACAACAGCGGCACCTACTGCAACAGCCGCATGTTGCTGGGCATGGCCGAGCAGGGCGATGCGCCCAAGGCATTGGCCAAGATCGACAAGCGCGGCGTGCCGGTGCGTTCCATCCTCGCCTCGGCGGCGATCACCCTGGTGGCGGTGTTGATGAACTACCTGATTCCGCAGCACGCGCTGGAACTGCTGATGTCCCTGGTGGTGGCCACGCTGGTGATCAACTGGGCGATGATCAGCTTCTCCCACTTCAAATTCCGCCAGCACATGAACCGCACCGGCCAGGTGCCGCTGTTCAAGGCGTTGTGGTACCCCTACGGCAACTTCGTTTGCCTGGCGTTCGTGGTGTTCATCCTGGTGATCATGCTGATGATCCCGGGGATCCAGGTGTCGGTGTACGCGATTCCGGTGTGGGTGGCGTTTATGGCGGTGTGTTATGGGATCAAGAACAAACGCAAGGCACGTGCGGCCGTGAGCACAACGGGGGCAGTTCTGGAGTAGGACCTTTCCTCAAACAGCAGACCCGGCGCCGTGCCGGGTTTTTTGTTTGGGTGAGCAGGTTAGAATCGCCCCTGGTTTTTTCGAGCGTGCCCGGAGGTCCCATGCAACACATCGATATCGACGGCGGCGCCTTTCAGCGTGATGAGTTGGAAGACCTGATTGACCAGCACTCCGGCCCCTTGCGCCTCACTGGCGTGGACTTGAGCGGCGCCGATCTGTCGCGCATGACCCTGGATCATTGGGTGTTCGAACGCTGCATCCTGGTCCAGACTTCTTTCTTGGGGGCTCGCCTGGAAGGCACGCTGTGGAAAAGCTGCCGTGCCAGCCTTGCCATTTTCGAAGCGGCCAACCTGCTGGAGGCGCAGTTCCACAACTGCGACCTGAACAACACCCGCTGGCAGCGCAGCAAGCTTTCCCAGGCCAGTTTTGAACACTGCAAGTTGACCGGCGCCAACTTCACCCATTGCGCCTCGCTGGGCCTGAGTTTCAGCGAAACGCGGCTGAACAGCGCTTTTCTGTCTGGATTGTCGTTTGCGCGGACCGTACTGAATAACCTGGATTTTTCCGACAGCGATTTGTCTGATGCCGACTTTCGCAAGGCTGAGCTGATCGATTGCAGCCTCGCCCATGCTCGCATCAATGGCGCCAACTTTGCCGACGCCGACCTACGCGGTGCGGATTTGAGCGGGTTTCGCCTCAATGATGCCAAACTGTTCAAAGGCGCCGTGATTTCCAAAGCCCAGGCGTCGATGCTCTTGTCTGAGTTGGGCTTGTCCGTTGCCTAAGGTTTTTGATTGATGCTGGTAATTTCCAACAACGTGCACCTGCCGGATGCCGAGGTCGAGCTGACCGCTATCCGCGCCCAGGGCGCTGGTGGGCAGAACGTCAACAAGGTGTCGAGCGCCGTGCACCTGCGCTTTGATATTCCCGCATCGTCGCTGCCGGACTTCTACAAGGAACGGTTGCTGGCGCTGCGTGACAGTCGCATTACCAGCGAAGGCGTGCTGGTGCTCAAGGCGCAACAATACCGGACCCAGGAGCAGAACCGCGCGGATGCGCTGGAGCGCCTGGTGGAGTTGATCCTCAGCGCTACCAAGGTGGAGAAAAAGCGCCGCCCGACCAAGCCGACCCTGGGCTCGAAAAAGCGTCGCCTCGAATCCAAGACCAAGCGCGGCAGCATCAAGGCTGGGCGTGGCAAGGTCGATTTTTAGTCGCCGCGTGCCTCACGGGCTTTCGGCGCTTGTCGGTACAGGTAAACACTGAGCAGCAAGCCACCCAAGGCGGCGAGGGCGGCGAACAGGAAGATCGACGCAAAGCCAAACCCCGCCGCCACGGCCCCGGCGAGCGGGCCGGTGATGCCCAACGACAGGTCGATAAACAGCGAGTAAGCCCCCACCGCCGAGCCTCGGCTGGACGCCGGTACCAAGTTGACGGCTTCGACGCCCAAGGCGGGAAACACCAGGGAGAAGCCAAACCCGCTCAACGCCGCGCCGGCCAGGGCCAGGCTGGCATCCGGGGCGAGCCATAGCAACAGCAGGCCGAGGATCTCCACCGACAGGCAGGCAATCGCCACGCGAAACCCGCCGATCCGGTTGATCAGGTTGCCGAACAGCAGCCGTGCACCGATAAAGCTGGCGCCGAACAGGCTCAATGCCCACACCGCGTTATCCCAGTGCTGGGTGGTGTAGTACAGGGTGATGAAGGTCGCGATGGTGCCAAATCCAATCGAGCCCAGCGCCAGCGCGCAGCCGTGGGGCAATACCCGGCCCAGCACATTCATGAAGGGCAGGCGCACGCCGGCCACGATCGGTGCGGCGACCTTGTTCCAGGCCAACAGCAGGCCGACGATGGCCAGCAGGATGATGCTGATCCCCATGCTCCACAACCCGAAACTCTTCACCAGCACGACGCCCAACGGTGCGCCGACCGCCAGTGCGCCGTAGCTGGCGATGCCGTTCCAGGAAATGACCTTGGCGGTGTTCTGCGCGCCGACCCGGCCGATGCCCCAGCCGATGGCGCCCGAGCCCACCAGGCTTTCCGCGCTGCCCAGCACCAGGCGGCCGATCAACAGGCTGCCCAGGCTCAAGGCCGGCAGGCTGGAGAACCACGCAGCGAGCAGCATGAACACGCCGCTCAGGCCGCAGCCGGCCAGGCCGATCAGCACGGCGCGCTTGCTCCCCAGGTTGTCGATGATCTTGCCCGCGTACGGGCGGCTCAGCAGGGTAGCCAGGTATTGCACACTGATCACCAGGCCGGCAATCACCGCGCCGTAGCCCAGTTCACTGTGGACATAGCCCGGCAACACGGCCAGGGGGATGCCGATATTCAGGTAGCCGATGAAGGTGAACAGGACGATGGAAACAACTTGCAGCGTGACCGCCATGGGGCGCTGGGTATCGAGCATGGGAGGGGTCCACTGTCGCAGCAGGTAAAGATAGGTTGCTAATGATACCGGTGGTTTGCTTCGCGCAGGGCGCTAAAACACAAAAACCTCGGATCAAAAAGACCTCAGGCGCGCGCAGGGGCCAGCAGTTGGGTGGTGACCAGGGCGGCCAGCGCGTTTTCCTGGGTGCCGAAACGCTTGAGCAGTACGGCCTGTTTCTCCGCGCTGAGGCGGTTCCACACCTCGACCATCTGCAGGGCTGCGTCGAGTACAGCGGTGTCCGGGTTGTCAGGGAGGGTATCGGTCATGGCGGGGCCTCGATTCATTCAGGCAGTGTGGAAAGCGCTTAACGTTGCGCTTTCCACACGGTCTGGTACGGCGTCAGTCCTGGCTTTTGCTGTCGACTGGTTTGGCTTCTTTTTTGGCCTCAGGCTGTTTATCGCTGGCCTGCTGCGGTGTTGGCTGCTCTGTAGGGTGCAGGCTTGGGAAGGGGAGATTAGGTATCTCGTGCATCGTCGTCGCTCCTCGCAAGGTCTGTTTTTTCAATCGCAGGTGATTCCGCGCTCTCAAAAAGCCTTGGCAGGATACAGCACCGCAAATGACAAAAAGATTTTTATGTCGCCGGATGCAGGAACTTTCATCGTTTAAACGGTCGTTCGCCTAGAACGGCACCTTGCCCAGAATCATGTCGCGGTACATCACAAAGTCACCCAACAAGCTGTAAAACGGGTGCTGAAAGGTCGCCGGGCGGTTCTTTTCGAAGAAGAAGTGGCCGACCCAGGCAAAGCTGTAGCCGGCAATCGGCAACGCGACCAGCAAGCCCAACGAACCCCGGCCGATGGCATACGCCAGAATGCCGATTACCAGCGTGGTACCGATGAAATGCAGGCGCCGGCAGGTACTGTTGGCGTGCTCGGCCAGGTAGTAGGGGTAGAACTCAGCAAAGCTATTGAATCGCTTGATGTTTTCCACAGTGGCTGGCCCTTTGATTGTTATGCCGCCCAACAGATGTTCGGCGGGGAGCTTATTTGAGTCTAGAGTGATCAGTAGTAACAGCCAGTGACAATAGATGCCACTTTAGTATCCTTGGCTTCCTGGCTGTCGTTTGAGCCTGCTTTATTAAGAAGACGCCATGAGCGAACGAACAACTTCTGCAAGCTGGGCGATGGGGATAGTCAAGGCACTGGAAATGGACGGCCTGGATTGCCGCGCCTTGTTCAGGCAACTGGGCCTGGACTACGCCGCCCTGAATGACCCCGATGCGCGGTTTCCACAGGATTGCATGACCCGCCTGTGGCAGCGCGCGGTGGAGCTGTCGGGCAATCCGGCGATCGGTCTGAACATGGGCAAAGTGGTGCGGCCGGCGTCGTTTCATGTGGCCGGCTATGCGCTGATGTCCAGCAACACCCTCGCCGAGGGTTTTATGCGCCTGGTGCGTTACCAGCGCATCATCGCTGAAAGTGCCGACCTGAGTTTCCGACTGATCCCCGAAGGGTATGCGCTGATTCTGACGGTGCACGGGGATCACCTGCCGCCGACCCGGCAAAGCGCCGAAGCCTCGCTGGCCAGTGCCCTGGCGTTGTGTGGCTGGCTCACCGGCCGCACCCTGCAGCCGCGCAAGGTGGTGCTGCAAGGTGATCAGCCGGCGGACCTTGGCCCGTACAAACAAGCCTTCCACGCACCCCTGGAGTTCAACGCGCCCTACGACGCGTTGATTTTCGAGCGGGCCGACATGGAAGCGCCGCTGCCCACGGCCAACGAGGCCATGGCGCTGTTGCATGATCGATTTGCCGGTGAATACCTGGCGCGTTTCTCGGAAAGCCGCGTGACCCACAAGGCGCGGCAAGTGCTGTGCCGGCTGTTGCCCCAGGGCGAGCCCAAGCGTGAAGTGGTGGCGCAGACGTTGCACCTGTCCCAGCGCACCTTGCAGCGGCGGCTACAAGAGGAGGGCACCAGCTTCCAGACCCTGCTCGACGACACCCGACGCGAACTCGCCGAGCAATACCTGGCACAGCCGAGCATGACCTTGCTGGAAATCGCCTACCTGTTGGGTTTTGCCGACCCGAGCAACTTCTTCCGTGCGTTTCGTCGCTGGTTCGATGCCACGCCCGGCGAATACCGGACGCGGTTGTTGGAAACCTCGGTTGTCAGTGACGCCAAAAAGCCGGAATACACAGAACAAAGACCGTAATGATCTCGAGTCGACCGAGCAGCATGCCCAATGACAGGATCCATTTGGCCGCATCCGGCAGGCTGGCGAAGTTGCCCGCCGGGCCGATGGTTTCCCCCAGGCCCGGGCCGACACCGGACACCGTGCTGGCGGCGCCGGTCAAGGCGGTCATCCAGTCCAGGCCCAGCAGCGACAACGCGAGGGCGATGGCGCAGATGGTGATGGCAAAGAAAAACGAAAACGTCAGGATCGAACGCACGATCTCTTCATCCAGGCGGTGGCCGTTGTACTTTTGCTTGATCACCGCGCGCGGGTGAATCAGCTGGTTCAAGTTGGCCTTGAGCAGGATGTAGGCGACCTGGAAACGGAAGATCTTGATCCCGCCGGCTGTCGAGCCCGAGCAACCACCGATAAACCCCAGGTAGAAGAACAGCATCAGTGAGAAGTTGCCCCACAGGCTGTAGTCCCCCAACGCGAAACCGGTGGTGGTGACCACCGAGGTCACGTTCAACGCCACATGGCGCAGGGCATCGAGCCAATGCAGGTTGGTGGTCCACCAGTACCAGGTACCGAGCACCAACCAGGTCACGATCAGCAAACCGAGCAAGCCTTGTACCTGCTGATCCTTGATCAGTGCCTTGCGGTTGCCGCGCAACGTGGCCACATACAGGGTGAACGGCAGGCTGCCGAGAATCATCACCACCACCGCCACCCAGTGCACCGCCGGTTGTTTCCAATGGGCCAGGGACTCATCCGAGGTGGAGAAGCCGCCGGTGGAAATCGCCGACATTGCGTGGTTGATTGCATCGAACAGGCCCATGCCCGCCCACCAGAACGCCAGGCTGCCAAGGATGGTGATACCCACGTAGGCCGCCACGATCAGCCGCGCCACCATGTGCGAGCGGGGCATGACTTTTTCCGAGCGGTCCGAGGACTCGGTCTGGAACAGGCGCATGCCACCGATGCGCAGCAGCGGCAGGATCGCTACCGCCATGCCGATAAAACCGATACCACCGAGCCAGTGCAGCAGCGAGCGCCACATCAGGATGCCAGGCGACAGGGTGTCCAGGCCGCTCAACACCGTGGAGCCGGTGGCGGTGATGCCGGACATGCTTTCGAAGAACGAGTCGGTGTAGCTGATGTGCTGGGTCAACAGAAAGGGCAGCGCGGCGAAGACACACACCACCACCCAGCTGCTGACGGTCAGCAGGTACATGTCCCGCGGGCGCAAGTGCACATGCTCGGGGCGACCGGGAATCACCAGGGCCAGGCCGGCGAGAAAGGTGATCATGCTGGCCCACAGGAACGAAGGCAGGTCGCTGGTGCGTTCGAAAATCACCAGGGTGGCCATGGGCACGACCATGGCGATCGCGAGGGTGATCAGGAAGATGCCGATGATGAAACCGATGATACGCAGGGTCGGCAACGCCATGAAATTCGCTCGAGGTAGGGCAGAGGCGCCATTCTACCTGGGGTGCAAGGCATGTAAACCGGGGTTTGAGGCAATGCAGTCAAATGTGGGAGGGGGCTTGCCCCGATGGCGATGTGTCAGTAAACATGTGCTTCACTGACACACCGCTATCGGGAGCAGGCCCCCTCCCACCTGGATCAGAACTCGTGATCAGCGTTATCCGGGTTCAGGTCGCTGATACCCAGCTTGCCCGCTGCCGCTTCGATCGAGCCAGTCTGCTTGACCAGTGCGGCGATGGCGTCGCGCACGATCTGGTTGCCTGCGTCATTGCCGGCCGCGATCAACTGGTCGTAGTGCTCACCCTTGTTGGCGTGGTCCACCATGACCTGGATCTTCGCTTCGGTTGCCGCCAGGTCCGCTTTCAAGGCGGTGTCGGCAGCCGGGTCGGCCTTGGCCACCAGGGACGACAGGCTGGCGCCGGTCATTTTGGTGCCGTCGACGCGGGTGTACTCGCCCAGGTAGACGTTGCGGATGCCCTTGGCGTCGTAGAAGTGCGAGTTGTGCGTGTTGTCGCTGAAGCAGTCCTGTTCGTCTTCCGGCGAGTTGGCTTCCAGGGACACCTTCATGCGCTCACCGGCCAGCTCGCCCAGGGACAGGCTGCCCATGCCGAACAACATTTTGCGCAGGCCGTCGGTGGCAGGTTCCGCCTCCAGGGTGGCGCGGTAGTTGTCTTCGACGTTGGGTTTCCAGTTGCCGACCATTTCTTCCAGGTCGCTGACCAGCAGTTGGGTCACGGCACGCAGGTAAGTGCGGCGGCGCTCGTTGTGGCCACCGGTGGCACCGTCGCCCGTCAGGTAGTCCGACGCCGGACGGTTGCCGGCGCCTGGGCCGGTGCCGTTCAGGTCCTGGCCCCACAGCAGGAATTCGATGGCGTGGTAGCCGGTGGCGACGTTGGCTTCGGAACCGCCCAGCTCATTGAGGCTGGCGAGTTTTTCCGGCGTGATGTCCTTCACGTCGACCTTGTCTTCGCCGACCTGGATCTGGGTGTTGGCAATGATATTGGCGGTGGCGCCCGGGTTGCCCAGGGCGTGTTCGTAGGACTTGTCGACGTAGTCGATCAGGCCTTCGTCCAGCGGCCATGCGTTCACCTGGCCTTCCCAGTCGTCGATGATGGTGTTGCCGAAGCGGAACACTTCGCTCTGCAGGTACGGGACGCGGGCGGCGATCCAGGCGGTACGTGCGGCTTTCAGGGTTTCGTCGTTCGGCTTGGCGAGGAACGCGTCGATCGCGGTTTGCAGGGTTTTCGCGGTGGACTCGGCATCGCTGTAGACCGCAAATACCATGTCTGCGTAATGCGCGACCACGGCCTTGGCGGCCGCTTCGTCGACCTGGCCGGCAGGGGTGGCAGCCGCTGGAGCGGTAGTGCTGGCAGCCGGGGTCGGCGCCTGTGGCGCTGCGGCCTTGTCTTTACCTTCGCCACAGCCGGCGAGAGAAATGGCAATGGCCAGCAGACTGGCGGTGGCCAGGGGCATACGAATCATGGCGAACATCCTGCTTCGGTTGTTGATGGGGCGCGCGGGGGGAGCGCAAAAACTGCGACATAATGCGAAAGATTTGCATTTTGTGTAAAGGGTTATACGCGGGAAATATTCAGTATCGTTTTGGCCGGTCAAAGAATGACGGCGTTGTTACGCTCCGACTGCTTGAGAAATGCCGCCAGCTCCCTGGCCTGCAAGGGTTTGCTGTAGTGGTAACCCTGACCCTCATGGCAGCCCTCGGAGATGATGTAGGCCTCCTGCTCAGCGGTTTCCACGCCTTCGGCGATCACCTGCATGCCCAGGCTTTTGCCCAGTTGGATGATCGCGCGCACGATGGTGGCATCGTCGTCATCGTCCAGCAGGTCCTGGACGAAGCTCTTGTCGATCTTGATCTTGTCCAGGGGCAGGCTTTTCAAGTAACTGAGGGATGAGTAACCGGTGCCAAAGTCATCAATGGCAATCAACGCCCCGGAACGACGCAGGCTCAGCAGATGCTGGGCCGCGGTGCTGATGTCTTCCATCAGGCCGGTTTCGGTGACTTCCAGTTCCAGGCTGCGCGGCGGCAGGCGGTAGATCTGCATCAGGTTATTGACCACCCGTGGCAGTTCGGTGTGGTGCAGTTGCACGGTGGACAAGTTGACCGCCATGCGCAGGTCGGTGAAGCCCAGGTCGTGCCATTCGCGCAATTGCCGGCAGGCCTGGTCCAGTACCCATTCGCCAATCGGAATAATGGTGCCGTTCTGCTCGGCCAGCGGGATAAACAGGTCCGGCGGTACCAGGCCATGCTCTGGATGCTGCCAGCGGATCAGCGCCTCCACACCGACCACGCGGTGATCGCGGTAGCTGATCTGCGGTTGGTACACCAAATGGAATTGGTTGCGACTGAGCGCTTCGCGCAGGTCTTTTTCCAGCTCGCGGCGGCGGCGCATTTCGCTGTCGACGCTGGCGATATAGAACTGATAACGGTTGCGCGAACGGGTCTTGGCCAGGGTCATGGTCTGTTCGGCTTTTTGCAGCAGCTTTTCGGTGCTGTCGCCGTCTTCCGGGAACAGGGTGATGCCGATGGTGGCGCGCAGGCGGATGCCTTCGTGGTCGAGAGCGAACTCCGCCTCCAGGTCGTCCAGAATGCTTTGTGCCAGCTCGGCGGCCTCGTAAGGCTGGTCGATATCGGCCTGCACCAGGGCGAACTGGTCGCCGCCCAGTCGGGCGAGTGCGCCGAGGCGGCCGCTGTGGGCACGCAATCGGTCGGCCAAGGCCAACAACAATTTGTCACCGGCCTGGTAGGTGAACTGTTCGTTGACGCTCTTGAAGTCATCCAGCCCCACGCACAATACCGCTACGCGCCGTTGTCGACGGCCGGCGTCGATGAGAATCTTGTCCAGTTGCTCCTGCAGTTTCTGGCGGTTCGGCAGGCCGGTCAGGAAGTCGTACTGGGCCATGCGCAACAGGCTGCTTTCGGCCTCATGACGCAAATGGGTGTTACGTTCGATGGATTCGAGCAATTGGTTGGCGGTGTTGATCCACAGCCCCAACTCGTTGCGCTCGTGGCCCTTGAGCTGCGGGATCTTGTGTTCGCTGGGCCGGTCCGGGTTGATCGACGTCAGGTGCTCGATGATCCGTGACAGCGGCTTGGTCAGCAGCCAGTGATAGACCAGGTACAGCACCAGGCCCATGGCCAGGGCGCGCAACACCCCGGAAATGAAGATGATCACCGAGTTGACGATAAAGCCCTGGCCATAAGTCGCGGTGTCGAGGGTGATGCTCAGGTCGCCGTAATACTCGCTGTAGGGGCCTTTGCCCACCAGCGCCGTGGTGAAGGTGCGTTCCCGGCCAAGAATCAGGTCGGTCAACCAGCGGCTGGGCGCTTGCTGCAAGGCACGGCTTTTTTCTGCCAGCATGGTTTCGTTGGGGTGGCCGATGGACGCCATGCGCACGGCGTCATCCTGGAACAGGCCCTCAATCACTTGCATGCCCATCTCGCGGTCCAGGCTGTAGACGGCCTGGGTCGAGGGGTCGCGAAACATGTCGAGGATGCGCTGGGCATCGCCGGCTACGGCCTGGCGTGTCTTGTAGGCATCAAAGACGATCTGCGCCACGCTCAGCACGACGCCCACGATCAATGCCGACAGCAGCACAACCCGTAGCAACTTCACCGACAAGCTGTTCTTGAGTTCCAGCTTCAAAGGGTCATTCCTTGTTCCATGCGGGTAGCCTCAATATGCCATGAGTATTGGCAATCTGGTGAGGGCAGTCAAAGGAACATTGGGGTTAACCGGGTTTGAAGGAGGGGAGCGAGGCGGATTGCTGTCCGCCCGCCCGTTACGAGCCGCGGCGGCGGGTCGTTTAAAACTTCAGCGTGCGGTTTCCTAATTCCAGTGTGTTCGAATAATCAACCGATTTTTTGGTGGGTTCGAAATCCTGGTCAAGCATTTTCCCCAAAGTCTTGGCTGCCACGTCAGCAAAGGGTTGGGCAAGCGGTAAGAGGGACTTGGTGATGTCGCCAGCGGTTTTAACAACGTCGCCAACGATAGGCAGAGCTGCGAGTGCGCCAATGGTCATTGTGATTTCTCCGACAGATAAGAGAGGCTGATTCCTCCAGAGACTGCGTGGCAAAGGCCTGTCACTCAGTTCCATCACGCACAAAAAAGCCCGGCATTCGCCGGGCTCTTTTTTTACTGCAAGCAGTGCTTAGGCAGTGAAGGTCTTGCCTTCGAACTGCTCAGCCACGAACTTCCAGTTGACCAGGTTCCAGAACGCTTCCACATACTTTGGACGCACGTTGCGGTAGTCGATGTAGTAGGCGTGTTCCCACACGTCGCAGGTCAGCAGCGGGGTGTCGCCGCTGGTCAGCGGGTTGCCGGCGCCGATGGTGCTGGCCAGGGCCAGGGAACCGTCAGCCTTTTTCACCAGCCAGCCCCAACCGGAGCCGAAGGTGCCGACGGAGGTCTTGGTGAACTCTTCCTTGAACTTGTCGAACGAACCGAACGCCGCGTTGATGGCTTCAGCCAGCGCGCCGGTAGGTTGGCCGCCGGCGTTTGGCGCCAGGCAGTTCCAGTAGAAGGTGTGGTTCCAGACCTGGGCAGCGTTGTTGAAGATACCGCCCGAAGAGGATTTGACGATCTCTTCCAGGGTCTTGCCTTCGAACTCGGTGCCTGGCACCAGGTTGTTCAGGTTCACGACATAGGTGTTGTGGTGCTTGTCGTGGTGGTATTCCAAGGTTTCCTTGGAGATGTGCGGCTGCAGGGCATCGTGTGCGTAGGGCAGCGGCGGCAATTCGAAAGCCATGATAAATCTCCTAATCAGGTCAGTTGCGGTGAGCGCAAGGCCGATCACGGGCGGCCAAACAAGCGCCGGGGAGTTTGTACTCTTTGCGGCGCAGGGTCAGGATCATAGCACCGGGGTTGTGGCAAAACCACGCAACAACTGTGTGGGATAGAGGTTCCAAAGCGTTTTGGAATATTCCTCAGGCACTGATCAATTGATAGGCCACGCTGAGCATCATCACCGCCACCAACAGGTCCAGCAGGCGCCAGGTGGCCGGGCGTGCCAGCCAGGGTGCCAGCCACGCCGCGCCGAGCGCGAGGGTTGCGAACCACAGCAGCGACGCACTGGCCGCGCCGGCGACGTAGGCGCCGGGTTCGGTTTGTTGGGCGCCGAGTGAGCCGATCAGCAACACGGTGTCCAGGTACACGTGAGGGTTGAGCAGGGTGACGGCCAGCGCGCTCAGCAGCACCGCGCGCAGCGAGCGCACCTGCAGGTTGCCGCCCTGGTCCAGGCTCTGTTTCGAACAGGCCCGACGGAGTGCGCAGGCCCCGTACCAGATCAGGAAAGCTGCGCCGCCCCAGCGTGCGATCGCCAGCAGTATCGGGCTCTGCGCCAGCACTGTCGCCAGGCCGAATACCCCGGCGGCCACCAGCAGCGCATCGCACACCACACACAGCGCTGCCACGGGTAAATGATGTTCACGGCGCAGGCTTTGCGCCAAGACAAAGGCATTCTGGGTGCCGATGGCCATGATCAGGCCGAGGGCGACCAGCAAACCATTCAGGTAGCTTTGCCACATAGGGTCTACTCCGCGTTTGCCGCCAGTTGCTGCAACACGTGCATGGCACGCTGGGCATCGGCACGGCCGACGAACAGGTGGTCGTGGTAATAGCCGGCAATCACGTTGCAACTGATGCCGGCCTTGCCCAAGGCACTGGCGAAGGCGGCGGTCAGGCCCACGGCCTCCAGGGCCGAGTGCACATTCAAGGTGATCCACGCGGCGACGTAGTCGAAGGCCAGCCCAGCCTGTTCCGCTTGTTGGCGTTCGACGATCAGGGTCAGGCCTTCTTGTTCGCGGAAGCTGCCGATCACCTCGCAACCGGCAGGGATACGCTGATCAGGCAGGGTGCAGAATACGTAGTCGCCGTCATTCAGATGAGGGCTCATGCTGCGCAGCAGGGTAGCCAGGGCGGTTTCGCCAGCCATGGGAGGTTCCTTATAAAGAGAGAAGCGATGCTGGCTATTCTCATCGCGCAGGCTGTATAAGAAAAACCAATATTGCTGATCGCTCATTAGAGAAACTGATGTTCGACTATAAATTGCTTTCCGCTCTGGCGGCGGTGGTGGAGCAGGCGGGCTTCGAGCGCGCCGCCCAGGTGCTGGGGTTGTCGCAGTCGGCGATCTCCCAGCGCATCAAGTTGCTGGAGGCGCGTATCGGCCAGCCGGTACTGGTGCGGGCCACGCCGCCGACACCCACCGATATCGGCCGTCGCCTGCTCAACCATGTGCAACAGGTGCGCCTGCTGGAGCGCGACCTGCAAAGCCAGGTGCCGTCCCTGGATGAGGAAGGCATGCCCGAGCGCCTGCGTATCGCGTTGAACGCCGACAGCCTCGCCACCTGGTGGGCCGAGGCCGTCAGTGGTTTTTGCGCCGAGCAGCATCTGCTGTTGGATCTGGTGGTGGAGGACCAGACCGTAGGCCTCAAGCGCATGCGCGCCGGTGAAGTGGCGGCCTGTATCTGCGCCAGCGAGCGCCCGGTGGCCGGGGCACGTAGCCTGCTGCTGGGGGCCATGCGTTATCGCGCGTTGGCCAGCCCGGCCTTTATTGCCCGGCACTTTCCCGACGGCGTGCGCGCCGACCAACTGGCACGCACCCCGGCATTGGTTTTTGGCCCGGATGATTTCCTGCAACACCGCTACCTGGCATCCCTCGGCGTGGATGGCGGCTTCGAGCACCATTTATGCCCATCGTCCGAAGGCTTTATTCGCCTGACCGAAGCGGGCCTGGGTTGGGGGCTGGTGCCGGAATTGCAGGTGCGCGACCAACTGCAAAAAGGCCTCTTGGTCGAGTTATTGCCAGATAAGCCCATCGATGTGCCGTTGTACTGGCATCATTGGCGCAGTGGCGGGCAACTGCTGGGCTTGTTGACCGACCATCTGGCCCAGGCATGCGGGCAGTGGTTGGTGCCGTTGGAGTGATGGCGTGCGTCAAGGCAACAGCGATGAAAAACGAAAGCACACGGGGTAATACATGAAGATTCTGGTCACCGGCGCAAGCGGCTTCATCGGCGGGCGCTTTGCGCGTTTCGCCCTGGAGCAGGGCCTGGACGTGCGGGTCAACGGGCGACGTGCCGAAGGTGTGGAACACCTGGTCAGGCGCGGTGCCGAGTTTATCCAGGGTGATTTGAATGACGCCGACCTGGTGCGTGACCTCTGCCGCGATGTCGAAGCCGTGGTGCATTGCGCCGGCGCCGTCGGGCTGTGGGGCAAGTATCAGGACTTTCATCAGGGCAATGTGCTGGTCACCGAAAATGTCGTCGAGGCCTGCCTCAAGGAGCGCGTGGGCCGTCTGGTGCACCTGTCGTCGCCGTCGATCTATTTCGATGGGCGCGATCACCTGGGGCTGACTGAAGAGCAAGTGCCCAAGCGCTTCAAGCACCCCTATGCCGCCACCAAGTACCTGGCCGAACAGAAGGTGTTCGGTGCCCAGGAGTTCGGCCTCGAAGTAGTGGCCCTGCGTCCGCGCTTCGTCACGGGCGCCGGTGACATGAGTATCTTCCCGCGCCTGCTGAAAATGCAGCGCAAGAATCGCCTGGCCATCGTCGGCGATGGTCTGAACAAGGTCGACTTCACCAGCGTGCACAACCTCAACGAAGCGCTGCTCAGCAGTTTGCTCGCCACGGGCTCGGCGCTGGGCAGGGCCTACAACATCAGCAACGGTACGCCAGTGCCGGTGTGGGATGTGGTGAACTACGTGATGCGCCAAATGGAGTTGCCGCAGGTGACGCGGTATCGGTCCTACGGTTTGTCCTACAGCGTGGCGGCACTCAACGAAGCGTTTTGCGCGATGTGGCCCGGTCGTCCCGAGCCGGCGTTGTCGCGCCTGGGCATGCAAGTGATGAACAAAGATTTCACCCTCGACATCAGCCGCGCCAGGCATTATCTGGACTACGAGCCCAAGGTCAGCCTGTGGACCGCCCTCGACGAGTTTTGCAGTTGGTGGAAGGCCCAGGACCCTGGGTTGAAGTAAGCACACAACAGGCAACACTTCGGGAACCGAATTCGGCGTTCCGGGTCGATCAGGGCGTCGGGAACGCGGTTTATACTCCCGTCGCTCGCCACCTCACCGATTCAGGGTTGATACATGCGCAACGATGCTAAAGACGATTTCGACAACGTTCCCAGCCTGCGGGCGGATGTCGGGGATGACGATGACTTCGAACCTACCCCGGCCACCTCAGTGCGTTCGCGTAACACCAAGGTGGTCAAGGTCAAGAGCGCCAGCACCGGCCCGTTGTGGGCCTTGATCGGCGCGCTGCTGATCGCCTTTGCGGGCCTGGCCTGGTGGAGTTTCCAGCAGATCTCCCTGATGGGCCAGCAGTTGGTGGCCACCCAGGAGAGCTTTGCGCGCATCAGCGAAGAAGCGGCGGGGCGCCTGCAGGATATTTCCGGCAAGGTGGTGGCCAGCGAGGCCAGCGTCAACAACGGCAGCGAAGCGCTGAAACTGCAGATCAAGCAGCTTGAAAGCCAGTTGCTTGAGCAGGGTAAACAGCAGATCGGCGTGGCCGGCCAGGCCACCGAGCTGGACAAGCGCCTGGCGCAAATGACCGCCAGCACCACCGACCTGTCCAACGCCAACAGCAAGCTGCAAGGCCAGGTCCAGGCGTTGACCGACGCCGTGGCGACCCTAAAGGCGGCGCAGGTTGACGCCGGCAAGCGCGATACAGAGATCAAGGAACTGGCCGCTGATGTGGCCGCCTTGAAGAAACAGGGCAACCCCAGCGCCGCCATCGCCCGGATCGAACAGGACCTCGTGGTGCTCAAGAGCGCCCAGGACAACGCGTCGGCCAACAGTGATGCGCCTACCAACAAGGAGTTCGACGTGTTCCGCATCCAGACCACGCGTAATATCACCACCTTGCAGAGCCAGGTGCAGAACCTCAACCAACAACTTAACGCGCCGGCGAGAGTTACCCCGCTCGGGCAATGAGGTCTCTTGTGGAAATGTCACCACTCGGTGACATTTCCCATCCCCTTCGTTACTTGCTCCCAGTGCGCCCTTGTTTAGACTCCGGTCATCCCACAAACAATAATAAGGGCCACCCATGACCACCCAACCACTGCCTGCCAGCAGTTGGCTGAACGCGCCTGCCCATCACGCCTGGCTCGCTGCCGAAGGCCAGCGCCTGCTGGCGTTTGCCAAGGCGTCTCGACTGCCCGATGGCTTTGGCAACCTGGACGACAAAGGCCGGCTGCCGGCCGATGCCTGCGCTGAAACCATGAACACCGCCCGCATGACTCACAGTTTCGCCATGGCCCACGCCATGGGGTTGCCTGGCTATGCCGAACTGATTGAACACGGGGTTGCCTCCCTCAACGGCCCGTTGCGCGACAGTGAGCATGGCGGCTGGTTCGCCGCACCCCACGCCGTCGACGGCAACCGTGGCAAGGCCGCGTACCTGCACGCCTTCGTGGCCCTGGCCGCCAGCTCTGCAGTAGTGGCGGGCGCTCCCGGCGCGCAACACTTGCTGAATGACGCCATCCATATCATCGACCAGTTCTTCTGGAGCGAAGAGGAGGGCGTGATGCTCGAGTCCTTTGCCCAGGACTGGAGCGGCGTCGAAGCCTATCGCGGCGCCAACAGCAATATGCACGCCACCGAAGCCTTCCTCGCCCTGGCCGATGTGACCGGCGATACACGTTGGTTGGACCGTGCGCTGCGGATCGTCGAGCGCGTGATCCATACCCATGCCGCCGGCAACCAGTTCATGGTGATCGAGCATTTCGATACAGGCTGGCAACCCTTGCTCGGTTACAACGAAGACAATCCCGCCGATGGCTTCCGCCCCTACGGCATTACCCCCGGCCATGGCTTCGAGTGGGCGCGGCTGGTGCTGCACCTTGAGGCCGCGCGTCTGCAAGCCGGGCTCGCCACCCCCGAGTGGCTGGTGACCGACGCCAAAGGCCTGTTCGCCAGTGCCTGCGAGTACGCCTGGGCGGTGGATGGTGCCCCCGGCATCGTCTACACCCTCGACTGGAACCACCGCCCGGTGGTACGCGAGCGCCTGCACTGGACCCACGCCGAAGCCAGCGCCGCTGCCCAGGCCTTGCTCAAACGCACCGGCGAATCGCATTACGAAACCTGGTACCGGCGCTTCTGGGAATTCTGCGAAACCCACTTCATTGACCGCATCAACGGCAGCTGGCACCACGAACTCAGCCCGCATAACCAACCCAGCAGCAAAATATGGGGTGGCAAGCCGGACCTGTACCATGCCTGGCAAGCGGTAGTGCTGCCTGCACTGCCCTTGGCACCCAGCATGGCCAGTGCCATCGGGGCTGGGCGCTATGTCACCAACTGGTGACATTTGTGCATCCCTTTGTTACCTGCGCCTCAAAAAACCCTGTTTAAACTCCGTGCAGCGCAAGCCTAAGACTTGCATGCATAACAACAAGAAAAGGTACTCAGATGAACGCGATTAATCGCCTCGCCGTCGCTATTTCCATTGCCTCGTTGTTTCCCCTCAGTGCATTTGCCGCCGACTCGAAAGGGACGGTTGAAGTTGTGCATTGGTGGACCTCGGGTGGTGAGAAGGCGGCTGTAGATGTCCTGAAGGCCCAAGTTGAGAAAGACGGCTTCACCTGGAAAGACGGTGCCGTCGCAGGTGGCGGTGGCGCCACGGCCATGACCGTGCTGAAAAGCCGCGCAGTCGCCGGCAACCCGCCAGGCGTTGCCCAGATCAAAGGCCCCGACATCCAGGAATGGGCGTCCACCGGCCTGCTCGACACCGACGTGCTCAAGGACGTCGCCAAAGAAGAAAAGTGGGACTCCCTGCTCGACAAGAAAGTCTCCGATACCGTGAAGTACGACGGTGACTACGTTGCCGTGCCGGTCAACATCCACCGCGTGAACTGGCTGTGGATCAACCCGGAAGTCTTCAAGAAAGCCGGTATCACCAAGAACCCGACCACCCTGGAAGAATTCTACGCCGCTGGCGATAAGCTGAAGAAAGCCGGCTTCATTCCGCTCGCCCATGGTGGCCAGCCTTGGCAGGACAGCACCGTGTTCGAGGCGGTGGTGCTTTCTGTGATGGGCGCCGATGGCTACAAGAAAGCCCTGGTCGACCTGGATAACGCTGCACTGACCGGCCCGGAAATGGTCAAGGCCCTGACCGAGCTGAAAAAAGTCGCGACCTACATGGACGCCGACGGCAAAGGCCAGGACTGGAACCTCGAAGCAGGCAAGGTCATCAACGGCAAGGCCGGCATGCAGATCATGGGTGACTGGGCCAAGTCCGAATGGACCGCCGCCAAGAAGGTCGCCGGCAAAGACTATGAGTGCGTAGCCTTCCCGGGTACCGACAAAGCCTTCACCTACAACATCGACTCCCTGGCGGTGTTCAAGCAGAAAGACAAAGGCACTGCGGCGGGTCAGCAGGACATTGCCAGAGTCGTGCTGGGTGAAAACTTCCAGAAAGTGTTCAGCATCAACAAGGGTTCGATCCCTGTGCGTAACGACATGCTGAGCAAAATGGACTCGTACGGCTTCGACTCCTGCGCCCAGACCGCTGCCAAGGACTTCCTGGCAGACGCCAAGACCGGCGGCCTGCAGCCAAGCATGGCGCACAACATGGCCACGACCCTGGCGGTGCAAGGTGCATTCTTTGACGTCGTGACCAACTACATCAACGACCCGAAAGCCGACCCGGCCGACACCGCCAAGAAACTCGGCGCTGCGATCAAGTCCGCCAAGTAACGGTTGACCTTATGGGGGGACTCCCTTGCCCCCCATAAGGCGTGTTCCTGTAGTCCTTTTTCCCTGTACTGGATTTTCCCATGAGTTCTGTTGCTGTGTTCAGCAAAGCCTCGCCGTTCGATGCACTGCAGCGCTGGCTACCCAAACTGGTGCTGGCGCCCAGCATGTTCATCGTGTTGGTGGGCTTCTACGGCTACATCCTGTGGACGTTTGTACTCTCGTTCACCAATTCCACGTTCCTGCCAAGCTACAAATGGGCGGGCCTTGCGCAATACGCGCGGTTGTTCGACAACGACCGCTGGTGGGTGGCGAGCAAGAACCTGGCGGTGTTTGGCGGGATGTTCATCGGCATCACCCTGGTGATCGGGGTGACCCTGGCGATCTTCCTCGACCAGAAAATCCGTCGTGAAGGCTTTATCCGCACCATTTACCTGTACCCGATGGCACTCTCGATGATCGTCACCGGTACGGCCTGGAAATGGCTGCTCAACCCGGGCATGGGCCTGGACAAACTCCTGCGTGACTGGGGCTGGGAAGGCTTCCGTCTCGACTGGCTGATCGACCCGGACCGCGTGGTCTACTGCCTGGTGATCGCCGCTGTATGGCAAGCCTCGGGCTTTATCATGGCGATGTTCCTCGCCGGCCTGCGTGGCGTCGATCAGTCGATTATCCGTGCCGCCCAGATCGACGGCGCGAGCCTGCCACGCATCTACTGGAGCGTGGTGCTGCCCAGCCTGCGTCCGGTGTTCTTCAGTGCGGTGATGATCCTGGCGCACATTGCGATCAAGAGCTTCGACCTGGTGGCGGCAATGACCGCCGGCGGCCCGGGCTACTCGTCCGACCTGCCTGCCATGTTCATGTACTCGTTCACCTTCAGCCGTGGCCAGATGGGCATGGGTTCGGCCAGTGCGATCCTGATGCTCGGTGCGATCCTGGCGATCATCGTGCCTTACCTCTACTCCGAGCTGAGGACCAAACGTCATGACTAGTCTCGCCTCCAAATCACCTGTCAGCCTGAGTCGCATCGCGATCTACGCGGTGCTGATCCTCGCCGTGCTGCTGTACCTGGTGCCGCTGGTGGTGATGCTGCTGACCAGCTTCAAAACCCCGGAAGACATCAGCACCGGCAACCTGCTGAGCTGGCCGACCGTGGTCACGGGCATCGGCTGGGTCAAGGCCTGGGCCACTGTGGACGGTTACTTCTGGAACTCGATCAAGATCACCGTTCCGGCCGTACTGATCTCCACCGCCATCGGTGCGTTGAACGGCTATGTGCTGTCGTTCTGGCGCTTCAAAGGCTCGCAGTTGTTTTTCGGCCTGCTGTTGTTCGGCTGCTTCCTGCCGTTCCAGACCGTGCTGCTGCCGGCGTCGTTCACCCTCGGCAAGATGGGCCTGGCCAGCACCACCACCGGCCTGGTGTTTGTGCACGTGGTCTATGGCCTGGCGTTCACCACACTGTTCTTCCGTAACTACTACGTGAGCATCCCGGACGCGCTGATCAAGGCGGCACGCCTGGACGGTGCGGGTTTCTTTACCATCTTCCGTCAGATCATCCTGCCGATGTCGACGCCGATCATCATGGTCTGCCTGATCTGGCAGTTCACCCAGATCTGGAACGACTTCCTGTTCGGCGTGGTGTTCTCCAGTGGCGACTCCCAGCCCATCACGGTGGCGCTGAACAACCTGGTCAACACCAGCACCGGGGCCAAGGAATATAACGTGGATATGGCGGCGGCGATGATCGCCGGGCTGCCGACCCTGCTGGTCTATGTGATCGCAGGCAAGTATTTCGTGCGCGGCCTCACGGCCGGCGCGGTCAAGGGGTAATCATGGCTACGCTTGAACTTCGCAATGTAAACAAGACCTATGGCGCCGGCCTGCCCGACACCTTGAAGAACATCGAACTGTCGATCAAGGAAGGCGAGTTCCTGATCCTGGTCGGCCCTTCAGGGTGCGGCAAATCCACGCTGATGAACTGCATCGCCGGCCTAGAGACCATCACCGGCGGCGCGATCATGATCGGCGACCAGGACGTGAGCGGCATGAGCCCCAAGGATCGGGACATCGCCATGGTGTTTCAGTCCTACGCGCTGTACCCGACCATGAGCGTGCGCGAGAACATCGAGTTCGGCCTCAAGATCCGCAAGATGGCCCAGGCGGATATCGACGCCGAAGTGGCGCGGGTTGCAAAACTGCTTCAGATCGAACACCTGCTCAACCGCAAGCCGGGCCAGCTCTCCGGCGGCCAGCAACAGCGCGTGGCCATGGGCCGTGCCCTGGCGCGTCGGCCGAAGATCTACCTGTTTGACGAGCCGCTGTCCAACCTCGACGCCAAGCTGCGCGTCGAGATGCGTACCGAAATGAAGCTGATGCACCAGCGCCTCAAGACCACCACGGTCTACGTGACCCACGACCAGATCGAAGCGATGACCCTGGGCGACAAAGTGGCGGTGATGAAGGACGGCATCATCCAACAATTTGGTACGCCGAAAGAAATTTACAACGACCCGGCCAACCTGTTTGTGGCAAGCTTTATCGGTTCACCTCCCATGAACTTCGTTCCTATGCGCCTAAAACGCAAGGAAGGTCGTTTAGTCGCGCTGCTCGACAGCGGCCAGGCCCGTTGCGAATTGCCATTAGGCATGAACGACGCAGGTCTGGAGGACCGTGATGTGATTCTGGGCCTGCGCCCGGAGCAGATCGTGTTGGCGGCGGGTGAGGGCAACGGCTCGTCGAGCATTCGCGCTGAAGTCCAGGTCACCGAACCGACCGGTCCGGACACCCTGGTGTTCGTGCAGCTCAATGACACCAAGGTCTGCTGCCGTTTGGCGCCGGATGTGGCGCCCCAGGTCGGCGAGACCCTGACCCTGCAATTTGATCCGGCCAAGGTATTGCTGTTCGACGCCAACACTGGCGAACGCCTAGGCACTGCTTCTTCATTGCCCGCACAGGGGCATGCCGACAACGTGGCCCAATTCAAAGGCCGCTGAAGCAGCTAAGTTGTTGTTTCAAATAAAAAAGTAACCCGCGTTAGATAAAAACAGTTTAATAACAATAAAGACGAGGATGTAGGGATGAAAAAGCAACACAACAACACTCGGCTGATCTGCCAAATGTCAGCTGCAGCAGCCCTGGTTTTGTCCGCCAATGCGATGGCGGCCGATGCATTCAGTGCTGATTCGAAGTGGATGACCGGCGATTGGGGTGGTGAGCGTACCAAGCTGATCGAGCAAGGTATCGACATCAAGGCTGACTACGTTGGGGAGATGGGCTACAACGCCAAGGGCGGTTACAACCACGACAAGACCGGTCGCTACTCTGACCAGTTCGGTCTCGGCGTGGCACTCGACCTGCAAAAACTGTGGGGTTGGGATAACACCCAGGCCAAGATCCAGTTGACCAACCGTAATGGCCAGAACATCTCCAACGACCGCATCGGCGATCCGCGTGCCGGCACCTTGAGCTCGTCTCAAGAAGTGTACGGCCGTGGCCATATGGTGCGTCTGACCCAGTTCTGGATCCAGCACCAGATGTTCGACAACAAGTTGGACGTGAAGCTTGGTTACTTCGGCGAAGGCGAAGACTTCAACACCTTCCCGTGCGACTTCCAGAACCTGTCGTTCTGCGGTTCGCAAGTGGGTAACTACGTCAACACCTGGTACAACTGGCCGGTCAGTCAGGCCGCGATCCGTGTGAAGTACAACATCACGCCTGAGCTGTATGCGCAAATTGGTGCGTACAACCAGAACCCCTCGCAGCTCGAGCACGGTAATGGCTTCAAGCTCAGCGGCAGCGGTACCAAGGGCACCGTGATCCCGGTGGAATTGGTCTGGTCGCCGAAGGTCAACAACCTGCCGGGCGAATACCGTGTGGGTTACTACAAGAGCGCGGCTGATGCCTCTGACGTCCGTGAAGACATCAACGGCAATGATGCTGCGACCACCGGCGCCGCCTACCGTACCCGCAGCAGCAAGAAAGGCTACTGGTTCGTTGCTCAACAGCAACTCACCACCCATAACGGCGATGCCTCCCGCGGCCTGAACATCGCGGCCAACGCCACCTTCCACGATAAGGAAACCAACCTGGTCGACAACTATCAGTCGCTCATGCTGGTGTACAAGGGCCCATTCGACGCGCGTCCGAAAGATGACGTCGGCATTGGTGTCGCGCGCCTGCACGTCAACGATGACGTGAAGAAAAACTCTGAACTGCTCAACGCCGCCAATGGTGTGAGCGACTATGACAATCCTCTCTACACGCCGATCCGTGAGACCGAGTACAACGTTGAAGTCAACTACGGTTTCCACGTCACCAACTGGCTGACCGTGCGTCCTAACCTGCAATACGTTGTCCAGCCTGGCGGCGTGGACAAAGTCGACAACGCGTTGGTGGCGGGCCTGAAAATTCAGTCTACGTTCTAACGCTGTTGCGATAAGCTCCTTCTCTCTGTGCGCATTTTGCGGGTAGCCATGGCTACCCGCTTTTTTTGGGTCGCACTGTGAAGACAATCAGGACCGTGGCACATGCATGAGCAACCGCTGCAACGCTTTTTCAAATCCCTGCGCGAGCGTCCGGTGTTCGCCTGGGAGCGTTTTCAGATGCGTGACGTGTTGGTGATCGATCATCCGCTGTGCCAGGCGGTGTTCAGTCGCCAGGGCGCGCAATTGCTGCACTTTCAGCCTACCGGCCAGAAACCATGGTTGTGGTGTGCCGCCAAGTGGCCGCAAGTCGGCGCCATCCGTGGAGGCGTGCCGGTGTGCTGGCCGTGGTATGGCCGTCACCCGAGTGAAAATGCCTGGCCATCCCATGGCTGGGCGCGCTTGATCGACTGGAAATTGCTCGACAGCAGCACTGACGACGACGGTGTGCGCCTGCACTGGCAATTGCAGCTGTGCGACTGGCAGGTCGACCTGCACGCGCACCTGGGCGAAACCTTGGAGCTGCGCCTGAGCACCGAGCATCAGGATGAGTTGCCGTGCCAACTGAGCCATGCATTGCACGCTTACTGGCGTATTGGTCATGTTGATGAGATAGCGCTGTCTGGGCTCGACGGTGCGCAAGGTTACGACCAGCTCAACCGGCAGGTCTGCCAGCAGGAGGGTGAGTTGCGGGTAGAAGGCGGTTGCCAGCGGGTGTTCCAGCACGAAGGCGAATTGCAACTCAAGGACCACGCCTGGCAGCGCGAACTGTGCATCGACACCGGCGACAGCGCCGACACGGTGGTGTGGCATCCGGGCAGCCGACCGCTGTTGGGCGTGAGCTTCAACGAGGCGTCGGGGTTTGTGTGCGTGGAGTCGGCGATGGCCGGGGCGAGCCTGGCGCCGGGGGAGAGGGCGCATTTGAGTTTGCAGGCCAGGGCTGGGGTTTAGCGGGGTGGTTGATGGCCTCATCGGGGGCAAGCCCCCTCCCACATTTTGAATGTATTCACAGGTCGAAGTGTGGGAGGGGGCTTGCCCCCGATGAGGCCAGTACAGCCAACACAAAGGCCGGCTCAGTTGAATTCATCCCCCACCGGATACCGGCTGTCATTCAAGCTCTCTTTGATCTTGCGCAAATGCGGCTGGAAATCCACCCCGCGACGCAAGGTCATGCCGGTGGCCAATACGTCCAGCACCGTCAACTGGATGATCCGCGAGGTCATCGGCATGTAGATGTCGGTGTCTTCGGGCAGTGGAATGTTCAGGCTCACCGTGCTGGCCTTGGCCAGCGGCGAGTTTTCGGCGGTCACGCCCAACACTGAAGCGCCGTTTCCACGGGCGATGCGCGCCACTTCCACCAGCTCACGGGTACGCCCGGTGTAGGAAATGATCACGAACAACTCGCCGGTGTGTGCCACCGAGGCGATCATGCGCTGCATCAGCACGTCGGCATGGGCGGTGACCGCCAGGTTGAAGCGGAAGAACTTGTGCAGCGCATCCATCGCCACCGGGGCCGAAGCGCCCAGGCCGAAGAAGTGGATCTGCCGCGCCTGGATCAACAGGTCCACGGCCTTGCTGATCAGGGCCGGGTCCAGGGCCTGGCAGGCGCTGTCGAGCGACGCGATGGCGCTGCCAAAGATCTTCTGGGTGTAGGCCTCGGGGTTATCATCGGCTTCCACTGCGCGGCTGACATATGCCGCGCCGCTGGCCAGGCTTTGCGCCAGCTGCAATTTCAGTTCAGGGTAACCGCTCACGCCGAACGAACGGCAGAAACGGTTGACCGTCGGTTCACTGACCGAGGCGGCCTGGGCAAGGGCGGCGATGGAGAAGCGGGTCGCCTGCTGCGGGTTGAGCAGGATGACCTCGGCAACTTTTTTCTCGGCCTTGTTCAATTCTTCGAGGCGGTTCTGGATCTGTTCCAGAAGATTTCGCACGCGGTCCATTCAGTCTTTCCTTCGGGCGACGATGCAAATTAGGGTGGCAACCAATCGACGAGTGGCCTTTTGCGGTGGCCTATCCTACTGAGGGTAGCTGAACACCACCACTCGGAATGCGTATTTCGGGAAAATGTTGTGGTTATTACTACATTTTTCCTTGAGTGATGCCTTGAAAAAAGGTATTTGTAGCTTAACTTGATAAAAGAACAAACATCATGCCTTCGATAACCGTAGAACCCTGCACCTTTGCCCTGTTTGGCGCCTTGGGTGATCTGGCGCTGCGCAAGTTATTTCCTGCCCTCTATCAACTCGATGGCGCCGCGCTCCTGCACGACGACACGCGCATCCTGGCCCTGGCCCGCGAAGCCGGTTCCGAGCAACAGCACCTGGCGCACATTGAAAAAGAACTGCGTAAATACGTCGGCAAGGAACTGGACGAAACTATCGCCCAGCGTTTCCTGGCGCGCCTGACCTATGTTCACGTCGACTTCATGAAAGCCGATGACTACGTGGCCCTGGCGGAAATCGCCGGCACCGAACAACGCTTGATCGCCTACTTCGCCACACCGGCGGCGGTGTACGGCGCTATCTGCGAGAACCTGTCCAAGGTCGGCCTGGCGGACAACACCCGCGTGGTGCTGGAGAAACCGATTGGTTCGGACCTGGAGTCCTCGCGCAAGGTCAACGACGCCGTGGCCCAGTTCTTCCCGGAGAACCGCACCTACCGCATCGACCACTACCTGGGCAAAGAGACCGTCCAGAACCTGATCGCCCTGCGTTTCGCCAACAGCCTGTTCGAAACCCAGTGGAACCAGAATTACATCTCCCACGTGGAAATCACCGTGGCCGAGCAGGTCGGTATCGAAGGCCGTTGGGGCTACTTCGACAAGGCCGGCCAGCTGCGCGACATGATCCAGAACCACTTGCTGCAGCTGCTGTGCCTGATCGCCATGGACCCGCCGGCGGACCTGTCCGCCGACAGCATCCGTGACGAGAAGGTCAAGGTGCTCAAGGCCCTGGCGCCGATCAGCCCGGACGGCCTGACCACCCAGGTGGTGCGCGGCCAGTACATTGCCGGCTACAGCGCCGGCAAGCCGGTGCCGGGGTACCTGGAAGAAGAGAACTCCAACACCCAGAGCGACACCGAGACCTTCGTTGCCCTGCGTGCCGATATCCGCAACTGGCGTTGGGCCGGGGTGCCGTTCTACTTGCGCACCGGCAAGCGCATGCCGCAGAAGCTGTCGCAGATCGTCATCCACTTCAAGGAACCGTCCCACTACATCTTTGCCCCCGAGCAGCGCCTGCAGATCAGCAACAAACTGATCATCCGCCTGCAACCGGACGAGGGCATTTCCTTGCGCGTGATGACCAAGGAGCAGGGCCTGGACAAGGGCATGCAACTGCGCAGCGGCCCGTTGCAATTGAATTTTTCCGACACCTACCGCAGCGCCCGTATCCCGGATGCCTACGAGCGGTTGTTGCTGGAAGTGATGCGCGGCAATCAGAACCTGTTTGTTCGCAAAGATGAAATCGAAGCCGCGTGGAAGTGGTGTGACCAGCTGATCGCCGGGTGGAAAAAATCCGGTGATGCGCCCAAGCCGTACGCGGCCGGGTCCTGGGGGCCGATGAGCTCGATTGCACTGATCACGCGGGATGGGAGGTCGTGGTATGGCGATATCTGATTTGAAACTGCCCCAAGGCGTAACCCCTCACGAGTACCGCACCCCGGTGCTGTTGGCCGAAGGCCTGGCCAATGACGTCGCCGAGCAACTGCGCACGGCCATCAGTGCCCGTGGCGAAGCGACCCTGGTGGTGTCCGGTGGCCGCAGCCCCGTGGCGTTTTTCCAGCACTTGGCCAAGCAGGGCCTGGACTGGTCCAAGGTCACCATCACCCTGGCCGACGAGCGCTGGGTGCCGGTGGAACATGCTGACAGCAATGCCGGTCTGTTGAAGCAGCACCTGCTGCAAGGCCCGGCGGCCAAGGCCAGGTTCTTGAGCCTGTACAGCGCCGCGGCCAATCTTGAAGACGCAGCCGAGCAGGCCGATCGCCTGCTGGCCGAATTGCCAGCCATTGACGTGCTGGTGCTGGGCATGGGCGATGACGGCCACACCGCATCGCTGTTCCCCGACAGTCCCAACCTGGGCGAAGCGTTGAAGGCCAACGGTACCCGCCGTTGCTGGCCGATGCTGGCGCCGACCGTGCCGCACCAGCGCCTGACCATGAGTCGCGCGCTGCTGGCCACGGCGAACTACACCGTACTGTCGATTTCCGGCAGTTCGAAATTGACCACCTTGAGCGCCGCGCTGGCCAGCGATGACGTCGCTGCCATGCCGATTCGCGCGTTTCTGCAACCTACATTAGAGATTTACTGGTGCCCATGAGCCAAGGATCAGCCGCTATGAAAAGCCCTCAACCGACCGTGTCCATGGCGGATAAAGTTGCCCTGATCGACAGCCTCTGCGCCAAGGCGCGGATCCTGCCGGTGATCACCATCGCCCGCGAACAGGATATCCTGCCGTTGGCCGATGCCCTGGCAGCCGGCGGTTTGACCGCACTGGAAGTGACCCTGCGTTCGGAGTTCGGCCTCAAGGCCATTCAGGTACTGCGCGAACAACGCCCTGAACTGTGCACCGGTGCCGGCACCGTGCTGGACCGTCACATGCTCGAAGCAGCCGAAGTGGCCGGCTCGCAATTCATCGTCACCCCCGGCATCACCCGCGACTTGCTGGAAGCTTCGGTACACAGCCCGATCCCGCTGCTGCCGGGCATCAGCAATGCCTCCGGCATCATGGAAGGCTATGGCCTGGGTTATCGCCGCTTCAAGCTGTTCCCGGCGGAAGTCAGCGGCGGCGTGGCGGCGATCAAGGCCTTGGGCGGCCCGTTTGGCGAAGTGAAATTCTGCCCGACCGGCGGCGTGGGCCCGGCCAACATCAAAAACTACATGGCGTTGAAAAACGTGATGTGCGTGGGCGGTAGCTGGATGCTCGACCCGGAATGGGTCAAGAACGGCGACTGGGCCCGTATCCAGGAAGTTACCGCGCAGGCGCTGGCCCTCCTGGATTGATCTGCTTTTACTGAATCGTTGTTGCTGTGCTTGACGGCATTTTTGCGGTGCACTTGGTCGGTGTACCGCTTTTTTTTGTCTGTAGAAAAGGCGCTTAGCCGACGCTCAACTCGGTGATGGCTTTGATCAGCACGGCGATCTCGGTTGCCGACGTCACCAGCCCCGGTGTCACCCGGATACAGGTGCCGAACGACGCACCGGTTCGGGTAGTGACAAACAGGTTGTAGTCCTTGAGCAGTCTATCGACCATCGCCTGCTGATCCCGCCCGCTGAACTTGAACGCCGTAATCCCGCAATACACCCTCGGATCATCCGGCGTCAGCACCTCGATCCCCGGCAATGCCCGCACTTGGCTGACCCACAGGTCCCGCAGGTAATTCACCCGTGCGCCTTTTGCCGCCGAGCCACCTAATTGGCGATGCTCTTCAAACACCAGCGGCAAGGTCATCAGCGCCGGAAAGTTCGGCGTGCTGTAGGACGTACGCGCACGCACATCGGTGGCGGGGTAGTGAAACTCACCCATGTCCGGGTCGATATCGGCCAGGCGCTCCGGGGCGATGTACAGGAAGCCCAGGGTCAGTGGCGCGCCGATCCATTTGTGCAGGTTGAAGCCGGCAAACTGAATGCCCAGCTCGGCCAGATTGAACTCGATCTGGCCCAGGGCATGGGCACCGTCGAGGATCACGTCCACGCCATGCTCACGCGCCGCCCTGGCGACCGCTTCGACGGGCATCACCAGGCCGGTGCGGTGGGTGACGTGGGTCAGCGCCATCAGCTTCAGACGTGGGTACTGGACGAACGCATCAAGATACGTCTGCACCAGGCTGTCGAAACTGGCCGGGTGTACGTGGGACAGTTCGATCACCTCCACCCCGCGAACGCCGGCCAGCCAACGCATGGCACCCTTGACCGTGTCGTACTCCAGGTCACTGATCAGCACCTGGTCGCCCGGTTGCAGGCGGTTGTAGTTGCGGATCAGTGATTGCAAGGCTTCGGTGGCGTTGCGGGTAAAGGCCACCGACTCCGGGGCCACATCAATCAGCTCGGCCAGTTGCCGACGAATCTCGACGTTCTCGCCTCGCTCGAAGCGCTGGCGCACATGCAGCGAATTACTCTGGTTGATAAACGCAACCTGATCCAGGTAATGGGATTGCACCGTTCGGCTCATACGCCCGAAGTAACCGTTTTCCAGGTTGATCGGGCCGGGGTCCAGGGCGTAGCGCTCGGAAACAGCCTGCCAATGTTGTTCGTTGTCAGCATTGCGTGGCATTGGGGGCTCTCAATGGCGCGGGGCGGGTTTGCCGTGTTTGGCGCGTAGCGGTTCGAGCAATTCAGACAACCCGTTGCTGTCGATTTCCTGCATCAACGCCAGCAGACCACCCAGTTCGCCGTGGGGGAAACCTTCACGGGCGAACCAGTTGAGGTAGGGGCCGGGCAGGTCGGCGATGATCCTTCCCTTGTATTTGCCGAAGGGCATTTCGCGGGTGATCAGCAGTTCGAGTTTTTCGGGATTCATGAAGGCTCGGAGGGTTGAGTCGAGACCTTGGAAAATACAGGCATTCTGCATGAAGGCCAAATGACAGATCATGCAAATAACATACATACAGATGGTTCAATTAATCTTAAGTTATTGAAATATATATTGATTTTGTTTTTTGAAAACCTGGCACGGGCGCTGCAATCACTAAGACAACCTTCTAACCCGTACAAGGAATTGAAAAATGACTGACATCAATAAAGAATCGATCTCCGTACTGAACGACCTGATCGAAACCAGCATCGACGGCCAAAAGGGTTTCAAGGAGTGCGCTGAAGACATCAAGCACCCAGAGCTCAAAGCCCTGTTCGCCAAGCGTTCCGCTGACTGCGCCACCGCTGCCGCCGAGCTGAAAACCGCCGTGCGTGCCCTGGGTGGCGATCCGGAAGATTCCGGCAGCGTTGCCGGCGCTTTGCACCGTGGTTGGGTCGACGTGAAGTCGATGCTCACCGGTAAAGATGAAGAAGCGGTGCTGAACGAAGCCGAGCGCGGTGAAGACCACGCACTGAAGGCTTACAAGGAAGCGATCGAGAAGATCAACAAGCACAACCTGCTGGGCATTCGTGACTTGGTTGAGCGTCAGTACCACGGCGTGCAACGCAACCACGACCAGGTGAAAGCCCTGCGTAACCAGGCTCGCGCTCAGTCGTAAGCCCTGCGCTGTAAAAGAATGTGGGAGGGGCTTGCCCCTCCCACATTTTTTTTGCGCAGACTTTAGCCAATGCTGATCGGGGGCAACTCGGTCAGCGTCACCACCTGCTGCTTGCGCGGCGCCAGGATTTCCGCCTCGCCATCCACTACCAACTCATCGCGCTGGTTGAACACGCGTGTGGCGATGCGCACGCGGAACTTCGGCAGCTTCTCGAGGATTTCCAGGCGCACGGTCAGGGTGTCGCCGATTTTCACTGGCTTCTGGAAGCTCATCTGCTGGCCGATGTAGATCGTGCCCGGCCCAGGCAGCTCGCAGGCAACGGCCGCGCTGATCAGGGCACCGCTGAACATGCCGTGGGCGATACGCTCCTTGAACATGGTCGCCTTGGCGTACTCGGCATCCAGGTGCACCGGGTTGTGGTCGCCGGACATGGCGGCGAACAGCTGGATATCACGCTCTTCCACCAACTTGCTGTAACTGGCGGTCTGGCCGACTTCGAGGGCTTCGTACGGGGTGTTGGTTACCTGGGTCATCTAAACGTGCATCCTGTGGCTAATCGGTAATTTAACTGACTGATTTTAATCGAAAATTTATTCGCATCGCGTCGGTCTGCGCAAGATCAGGGCCTGGTCAAGCCAGCTCAGTACATCCGCCGTGACTTCATCACGGTTGGTTTCGTTGAACACTTCATGGCGCGCCTGCGGGTAGATATTCAGTTGCAGGTGCTGGCAGCCCGCTTCACGCAGGGCGTCGGCCAGGCTGTTGAGACGCTTGCCTTCGCTCACCGGATCACATTCGCCGCCCATCACCAGGATCGGCAGGCCCGGGTCGATCTGCGCGAGATTGGACGCTTTGCTGATTTGCTGCAAGCCGCCGAGCAGGTCGATCCACAGCTGGTTGGTGCAGCGGAACCCGCACAATGGGTCGTTGATGTACTTGTCCACCTCGGCCGGGTCGCGACTGAGCCAATCGAAAGCGGTGCGATTGGGTTTGAACGCCTTGTTGAACGATCCAAACGACAGGAAATCGATCAGCGCACTGCGCCCGCGCAATCCCTGGCGCAGTCGTTCGATCCGTGCGATCAATCGCGCCGCGCGGTACAGCGCCACCGGCTGGAAATTCGAACCGCTGAGAATCGCCCCATCCAGGCTGGCACTGTGGTGCAGCAGATAGGCCTGAGCGATATAGCTGCCCATGCTGTGCCCTAGCAGGATGATCGGCAACCCCGGCTGCTGCTGGCCGATGTGCTGGTTGAGGCTGGCGAGGTCGCCCACCACCTTGTTCCAGCCGTCGTGCTCGGCGTACAGGCCCAGGGTGCCTTCGTCGGCGGTGCGGCCGTGACCCCGTTGGTCCGGCGCATATAAACCGTAGCCAGCACCGCACAGCGCCTGCGCCAGGCGCGCATAGCGCCCGCTGTGCTCGGCCATGCCATGGGACAGCATCACCAGGGCCCTGGGCGGACCATCGGGCATCCATTGATTGACGTACAGGCGGCTGCGGTCATTCGCGGTCAGCCAGAAGGTGGTGTGGTTCATGGCGGTTCCTTTGCTCAAGGTCTGCTCAAGGTCTGCTCAGCGTCGTTGCAGTGTATAGCTCATCCGCACGGCTGCGTCTGATCAGTGCGAAGCCTTGTAGGAAGATTCACGCAATTAATGACGCTCTTTCCTGTATTTGCCTGGTTGGCCATAGCTGCTAACGTCCCCAAAGCTCCGCTTTTCATAGCAGTCAGAAAGCGGCCGGACACACTCAGGTAAGAGGACAAGAATAATGCAACCTGATTTCTGGAATGACAAACGCGCAGCGGGCGTTCCCAACGACATTGACCTCTCTGCCTACAAGTCGGTGATCGAAGTCTTCGAGCGCTCCTGCAAGGCCTTCGCCGACCGTCCGGCATTCAGCAACATGGGCATCACCCTGACCTACGCCGAACTGGAACGCCAGAGCGCCGCGTTCGCCGGCTACCTGCAACAGCACACCGACCTCAAGCCGGGCGAGCGCATCGCGGTGCAGATGCCCAACGTGCTGCATTACCCGATTGCGGTGTTCGGCGCCTTGCGCGCCGGGCTGATCGTGGTCAACACCAACCCGCTTTACACCCCGCGCGAGATGCGTCACCAGTTCAAGGACGCCGGCGTGCGTGCGCTGGTCTACCTCAACCTGTTCGGTTCGCGGGTGCAGGAGGTGTGCAGCGACACCGAGATCGACTACCTGATCGAAGCCAAGATGGGCGATTTCATGCCCGCTGCCAAAGGCTGGCTGATCAACACGGTGGTCGACAAGGTCAAGAAGATGGTGCCGGCCTACGACCTGCCGCGCGCGGTGTCATTCAAGCGCGCCCTGCACATGGGCGCGGGCCTGGGCGTGACCCGCCACCCCGTCACACTGGACGACATCGCGGTGCTGCAATACACCGGCGGCACCACCGGCCTGGCCAAGGGCGCGATGCTCACCCATGGCAACCTGGTGGCGAACATGCAACAGGTGCGCGCCTGTATGTCCCAGACCGGCGATGACGGTCATCCGCTGATCAAGGAAGGGCAGGAGGTGATGATCGCGCCGCTGCCGCTTTACCATATCTATGCCTTCACGGCGAATTGCATGTGCATGATGGTCTCGGGCAATCACAACGTGCTGATCACCAATCCGCGAGACATCGGCGGCTTCATCAAGGAACTGAAAAAGTGGCGGTTCACCGGGCTGCTGGGGCTCAACACGCTATTTGTGGCGTTGATGGACCACCCGGACTTCAAGACCCTGGACTTCTCCCACCTCAAGCTCACCAATTCCGGCGGCACTGCGCTGATCAAGGCCACGGCCGAACGCTGGCAGCAGATTACCGGTTGCGCGATTGGCGAGGGTTATGGCCTGACAGAAACCTCACCGGTGGCCAGCACCAACCCCTACGGCAGCAAATCCCGCCTGGGGACGGTGGGCATTCCGGTGCCGGGCACGGCGATGAAAGTGATCGATGATCAGGGTGTCGAGCTGCCATTGGGCGAGCGCGGTGAACTGTGTATCAAGGGCCCGCAGGTGATGAAGGGCTACTGGCAGCAGCCGGCCGCCACCTCCGAGGCGCTGGACGCCGAAGGCTGGCTCAAGACCGGTGATATCGCGGTGATCGATGACGATGGCTTTGTGCGCATCGTTGACCGTAAGAAAGACTTGATCATCGTCTCGGGCTTCAACGTGTATCCCAACGAAATCGAGGATGTCGTGATGGCCCACCCGGCGGTGGCCAACTGCGCGGTGATCGGCGTGCCGGATGAACGCACGGGGGAGGCGGTGAAGCTGTTCGTGGTGGCGCGTGCCCAAGGGGTGAGCCTTGAAGAGTTGAAGGCATACTGCAAGACCAACTTCACGGGGTACAAGGTGCCCAAGCACATCGTGTTGCGCGACTCGTTACCGATGACGCCGGTGGGCAAGATCTTGCGGCGTGAGTTGCGCGATATCGCTTGACCTGAAATATGCTGAAAAAAAGTGGGAGGGGGCTTGCCCCCGATGGCGGTGGGTCAGTCACCAGATGCGTAGACTGAACCACTGCCATCGGGGGCAAGCCCCTTCCCACATTTGTACTGTGTTGTTCTGAAAGCCCCGTTCCAGAGCCATCTATGCCGCTATTTCAGCTTGGTTTAAAGTGTGACCAAATATTGTAGGACAGTCGTGTTTATGACCGTGACCCCCTCTTTTGGCTCTAGGCGGCCTTTGGCAAAGCTGCTACTCTCGGCGCGCTTTGTGACGTCTCGGCCTGCTTGAAAGCGCCAGATTCACCTAAAAAAACATACACCAATAATAATCGCATCAAATGCGATGATGAATTCGCGTCGCTGACGTCGCTGAGGAGTGGGCTTCCATGAACGAAGACTTTTGGAAGGATAAGTACCCCGCCGGGATTGCCGCAGAAATCAATCCAGACGAGTATCCGAATATTCAGGCGGTACTGAAGCAGTCCTGCCAGCGCTTCGCCAACAAACCGGCTTTCAGCAACCTGGGCAAGACCATCACCTACGGTGAATTGTACGAACTGTCCGGCGCCTTCGCCGCGTACCTGCAACAGCACACCGACTTGAAGCCCGGCGACCGAATCGCCGTGCAACTGCCCAACGTCCTGCAATACCCGGTCGCCGTGTTCGGCGCCATCCGCGCCGGCCTGATCGTGGTCAACACCAACCCGCTGTACACCGCGCGGGAAATGGAACACCAATTCAACGACTCTGGCGCCAAGGCCCTGGTGTGCCTTGCCAACATGGCGCACCTGGCGGAAAAGGTCGTGCCCAAGACCGCCGTCAAGCATGTGATCGTCACCGAAGTCGCCGACCTGTTGCCGCCGCTCAAGCGCCTGCTGATCAACAGCGTTATCAAGTACGTGAAGAAAATGGTCCCGGCCTATCACCTGCCCAAGGCGATCAAGTTCAACGACGTGCTGGCCAAGGGGCACGGCCAACCGGTCAGCGATGCCAGCCCGGCCAGCAGCGATGTGGCCGTGCTGCAATACACCGGCGGCACCACCGGCGTCGCCAAGGGCGCGATGCTCACCCATCGCAACCTGGTCGCCAACATGTTGCAATGCAAGGCGCTGATGGGCTCCAACCTAAATGAAGGCTGCGAGATCCTGATCACGCCGCTGCCGCTTTACCACATTTATGCGTTCACCTTTCATTGCATGGCGATGATGCTGATCGGCAACCACAACATCCTGATCAGCAACCCGCGCGACCTGCCGGCGATGGTCAAGGAACTGTCGAAGTGGAAGTTCAGCGGCTTTGTCGGCCTGAACACGCTGTTTGTGGCGCTGTGCAACAACGAGGCGTTCCGCAAGCTGGATTTCTCTGCGCTGAAAGTCACCCTGTCCGGCGGCATGGCCCTGCAACTGGCGGCGGCCGAGCGTTGGAAGGCCGTGACCGGCTGTGGCATCTGCGAAGGCTACGGCATGACCGAGACCAGCCCGGTGGCCACGGTCAATCCGATCCAGCATATCCAGATCGGCACCATCGGCATCCCGGTGCCGTCCACCGTCTGCAAAGTCATCGCCGACGACGGCACCGAACTCGCACTGGGTGAAACCGGCGAGCTGTGCGTCAAAGGTCCGCAAGTGATGAAGGGCTACTGGCAGCGCCAGGACGCCACCGACGAGATGCTCGACAGCGAAGGCTGGCTCAAGACCGGTGATATCGCGATCATCCAGCCGGACGGCTACATGCGCATCGTCGATCGCAAGAAAGACATGATCCTGGTCTCGGGCTTCAACGTGTACCCCAACGAGCTGGAAGACGTACTGGCGGGCCTGCCGGGCGTGCTGCAGTGCGCGGCCATTGGTGTGCCGGACGAGAAGTCCGGGGAGCACATCAAGCTTTTTATCGTGGTCAAGCCGGGTGCCACCCTGACCAAGGACCAAGTGATGGAGCATATGCGCGCCAATGTCACGGCCTATAAAGTGCCCAAGGCTGTCGAGTTCCGCGATGCCCTGCCGACCACCAACGTAGGCAAGATCCTGCGGCGTGAGCTGCGTGACGAAGAATTGAAAAAGCTGGGCGTTAAAAAGTAAAAAGCCATTCGTTTCATGCAAACCCGTACTTCGGCGAAGTACGGGTTTTTTATTGGCTGCGTTTGTTCGAGTGCTTGTGTTGATTAGTTGCATAGGGCCACTACTGCGGCGAATAGATATACAAATCGGCCTTTTTTGCCCCTCGGTACATAAATGCAAAAGTTGCCGGTGTACCGACTTTCCGCCAGCCCTGTTGGACGTGCGCGCCTGTTGAACCGATTTACACCCGTGGACCTACCAAATCTTGTAGTTGAGCGTAATCGCCATGTGCTCTAAAACTCTCAGGGCTGTTTTAGGGGCGACACAATGTCGCATTTGTTTATTGAATGCGTCAGCCCCCGAAAAGTGATAGCCGATAACGGCATTCAATTATTCGAGGAAATCACTATGAATAACGCAACTAACGAAACATTCGCACTTGATGCTTCTGCTGTAGATGCGTTTGCCGACATCCTGAACGATGAAGGTCAAATGCGTGCTGGCTTCGTTATTCACGAATCCAACAACAATATCTCCGCTGATATTGAAGACGCCGGTAAGTAACACACTGCGTGCTATTCGATTGTTCGGATAGCACGCAACTAGCGATCAGTATTTCAACGGGCTTCTTTATGTATCGCATGACCTCAAGTTTGCGTAAGGCCTCATTGTCCGACACGTTGACCCACGCCAGGAAACTTGCCGTGGAGTTTGGTATCACGCGTGTCACCAATACCACGTGGCTGGACAAGATTGGTATTCCCGTATTTGCCAGTATTCGACCCGATGCGGTTGAGGGCTCGCTCTGTGTCAGTGCCGGGAAAGGCATGCGCATGGAAGAGGCACGCGTGGGTGCCTACATGGAGGCCATCGAGTTTGCCATCGCCGAATACCGCAATAGAAACATCGACGTATTTGTCTCCACGCCTCGCAAGGTCGCGGCACAAGCCGGCTTTGTCCACGATTTCGTTGATTTCTGCCCGATCCTCGGGGCGCCGATCGATCCCGACGGGCCCTTGGCGTGCGTCCATGCGCAGGACATCGCCACCGGACAGACCTTCGCCGTACCGGCCGAGCTGATTTTTTCACCGTTCAGCGAAAACCAGGGGCAGCGTATTTTCGGCACCAGCACCAACGGTCTGAGCTCTGGCAATACCGTGGACGAGGCCAGCGTGCATGGCATCGCCGAAATCGTCGAGCGCGACGTGCAAGCGTTCAATTTCATGAAAGACACCTCGCGCCTGATCTTGCGCGATTGTGCGGTGCAAACCCTGGACCCGTTGTTTACCAGGGTCGAGGCCGCCGGATTGAGCGCCGTCGTACGCTACACCCCCAGCGTGATCGGGCTGCCCTATGTCCAGGGGTTCATCATGGAACCGTCCGACGATGCGCCCATTGCCATCTCTTGCGGTTCGGGCTTGCACCTGTGTCGCGACATTGCTGCCGTTCGGGGACTCGCCGAGGCCGCGCAGTCACGGCTTTCCTACATACACGGTGGCCGGGACGATCTGATCGAGCGTTTCAAGTATTTCAGCGCGAGTGATCGCCAGGCCGAGCTTGACGCCGTTGCGCGCTTGCGCGGTCACGTCAACGACGCGCACCAGGCCATTGCCTACTCCGACATCGAGGATGCCAACGCGCAGATCCATAGCATTGATTCAGCGTTGGAGTGCCTGCTCGATCGCCTGCGCAGCGCAGGGTTTGGCCAGGTGCTGCGGGTGGTGCTGAGTAAAAATGATTCACCGTTAGCGGTGGTCAAGATCGTTATCCCAGGCATGGAGTCGTTCCAGCCGGCACTCAAGCGCGCAGGTCCTCGCCTGTCCCGCTATATCGCACGCTAGGGTAGGAGCACGCATGAAGCTGCATTTATTCGTAGGGCCGACGGCATCCGGGATGGAGCAGGTCTTGGCCGGGCACGCTGACGTAGTGGTGCATGCGCCGGCCAGGCGCGGTGACATCCAGGCCCTGGTCGCACAGAACCCGCAGCCGGGCTGTATCGCCATCGTGGATGGTACGTTCCACAGCTTCCCTTCCGTAGGGCATATCGAAATTCGCCGTGCGATCCAGAATGGCTGGCAGGTATGGGGCCTGGCGTCCATGGGGGCGATCAGGGCCGGCGAAATGCGCTTTCTCGGCATGCAAGGCTATGGAGTTGTTTATGGTCATTACCGTGACGACCCGGAGTTCGACGACGATGAGGTCACGCTGGTGCATGAAATTGACGCACCCTATCGCGCGATGTCCGAGCCACTGATTCATCTGAGGGGGTTCGTCAGCGCCCTGCAGGACCAGCAGAAGATTTCCACGCATCATGCACAGGCCATCATTCAGGATCTCAAGGAACGTTGGTACGCCGAGCGAACCTTGTCGCGGTTGAAGAAACTGTTGTTGGCGACCGGTCAGATGACGCGCCAGGACGTGGATGAGGCCCTGGGTGGCTTCAACGGATACCGCGTCAAAAGCCAGGACTTGCAAGGTTTCCTGGCGTCTCGCTGCTGGCGCGCCGAAGAAGCGGTGGGTTGAGCGGCCTATGACCCCGGACACGTTTTTCCACACGATTGGCGGCCTGCCTTTTATCGATGAAGGTGTGCGGCCGGCGACCTTGCTGACCGCTGTTGCCTGTAGCCGTCGTAACGCGGCGCCGCAGGCCCATGACGCGTTGACCGATTATCTGGAGCCAGTCAATGCCCGTGCGCTGTTCAAGCGCCTGGCCGCCAGCCAGGTCGAGGAATTCGATTCGACAGCCTGTTCGGCCGTGGAGCAACAGAGCATCCAGGCCGCCACGGCCAACATCTGCCGGGTGAGCCCCGCCTGGCGCAGCTTCTTCAACATTCCCATTCGCTACTGCAAGTTGTTGCAACCCATGAGCAGCTCCACCAGTGCGTTGATCCCCCAGACCATTTACCTGGGCGAACAAGCCTTCGACTCGGCCATTCCCCTGGAAGAAACCCTGGTGCATGAGCACGCGCATATCTGGCTGAACTTCGTGATGGAGGTTTATGACCTGCAAACGTCGCAGGCGCCCAGGGACTATGTGCTGCCATCGGGCACCCGTGGCAAGACGTTGCGTGGCGTGATGGCGGCCGCGCACTTTGCCGCCGCGGCCTTGAGGTATTACCGCGATGTGTCCGGCGCGGCGGCAGGCACCCCGCGCCAGGTGTACCTGCAACGCTATCTGGCCGGTTGCCTGGAGATTGCCGCCGAACGCCCGTATTTCACGCCGATGGGCCGCTTGGTGTTCAACGCACTGAGTGACTGCCATCACGACCTGATTGTGTCCTCGCAAGGAAACCCGACATGCCCCAAATCGTTATTGCCAGCCAGTTCGCCGACCTGACCAATGGTCGGAAAACCTGGACGCTGCCCTGTGCAAACGCTCTGCAACTGATGGAAGGCCTGCGCGCTGACGAGCCCCTGCTGTATAGCGCCATCGTCGAAGGCGAATACCGCCTCAAGCCTTTTATCAGCCTGGTGATCGATGACATCCCTTACGCCGATGAAGAACAGTGGAGTGAAATCCCCCTGAGCGCGCATTCCACTGCCCTGATCATCAGCGCTGTGGCGGGAGGCTGATATGAGCGACGAACGCTTCAGCGGCGACGAACAGGCCCACTACGCGCGGCATTTTCTGGTCAAGGGCTTTGGCCCCGAAGGCCAGGCCCGTCTCAAGGCCGGCAAGGTGCTGGTGGTGGGCGCTGGAGGGCTTGGCTGCCCCGCGCTGATGTACCTGGCGGCGGCCGGTGTCGGTCACATCGGCATTGTCGAGGATGACACCGTCGACGTCAGCAACCTGCATCGGCAGTTATTGTTCGGCGTTGGGGACATCGGCGCGCCCAAGGGAGCCGTGGCTCGGCAGAAGCTGCTCGATAACAACCCGCACATAGACATCCGGCATTTCGCCGAACGGCTCAGCCAAAGCAACGTACTGGCCTATGTGCAAGGCTATGACGTGATTGTCGATGCCACGGACAACTTCACCACCAAGTATCTGCTCAACGATGCGTGCTACCTCGGTGGCAAACCCCTGGTGTATGCCTCGATCAGCCAGTTCGAGGGGCAGGTGGGTGTATTCAACCTGACGGATGCCGAGGGGCGGCGCTCGACCAACCTGCGCGATATCTTCCCTGAACCACCCCCGGCCGGCCTGGCGCAAAATTGCGGCGAGGCCGGTGTGCTGGGTGTGTTGCCGGGGATTGTCGGCTCGATCCAGGCGCTGGAGGCGATCAAGATCCTGGCCGGAGTGGGCGAGCCGGCGGCCAACCGCTTGATGTTGTTCGATGCCTTGAGCCTGCACCTGCGCCAGGTGTCTGTGCGTCACCGGGCGAGCAACCCCTTGAGCGGCGAGCGGCCTTCGATCCTCCAGCCCCGTGAAATTGAAGCGAGCTGTGCGGTGGCCGTCGGCGAGCGGTATGCCATTTCCCCTCTGGCGCTGGAGCGACGGTTGCGCAGTGATGTTCCCGTGCAATTGATCGATGTACGGGATGAGCACGAGCATCTGGCGATTTCCCTGGGCGGGATCAACATGCCCTTGAACCAGTTGCCACAGCGCCTGGCCCAGGCGGCGCCCGCCGTCGACACGGTGATCTACTGCAAAAGTGGTGTGCGCAGCTTGAAAGCCCTGAGCGCGATCAACGCCATAGTCGGTGACGGGCAATGCCGCAGCCTGACCGGAGGGCTGGATGCCTACCTGGCCGCCGGTTGCCTGGCGCGGTTGAGCCGTGACGGGGTGCCGCAATGAGTGGCTCGTCCCTCAATGGCCTGGGGCGCGATTTCTACCTCATCCAATGGGCGGCCTTCCTCAACGCCGTGGGCACGCGCTGTGGGCAGTTTGCGATCGCCTGGTGGGTGCTGGGCAAGACCGCGAATCCGCTGACCTTTGCAGGCTTTGTCGCGGTTGCGACCCTGGCGGATGTGCTGTCGCGTGCCCTGTTTGGCTGGTTGGGCGACCACTATGATCGCCATCGCCTGCTGGTGGGCTGTTACGTCCTCAGCGCAGCGACCACGCTGGTCCTGGCGGGCCTTGGCACACTGGACCTGTACCTGCCCTGGCTGATCGCCGGTTGCCTGGCCGTGTCGGGCGTTGCCATCGGCATCCGCGATCCGCTCCAGATGAGCCTGACGCCGGCCCTGGTCGCTACCCACAGGGTCAGCGATGCGGTGCGGCTGAGGAGCATCGTCGGTTCTTCGTCGGCGTTGATGGGACCATTGGCCGCCGGCATTCTACTGGGGCCGCTGGGGGTCTTGGGCACGCTCTGGCTCAACGCAGCGGCAGTGCTGGTGGCGTTGGTGCTGATCGGCATGGTCAGGACGCCTGCCGCCAACCCTGTGGGGGGCGCGCGACAGCTTTCCTATCTGACGGCCTGGTACACACGCACCCGTGAAGGCTTCACCGCTCTCTACCGGGTCAAGCCTGAATGGAACCTGAGCCTGCTGGCGTTCATTGTCAACTTTTCGTTGTACCCGCTGTTCGCCGTGCTGTTTCCGGTGTTGATCAACCGCTATTTTCCGCAGGACCTGTGGTTGATCGCCGTGACGGAAGGCGCTTTTGCAGTGGGGTTGCTGCTCGGCAGCCTGTTTCTGGTCAAGCGGGCCAACGGGCGCTGGGGCAGGCCCGGCGTCGTATTTGCCGGTTTCCTGCTGGTCGGGTTGGCGATGCTGGGCTGTGGACTTTTCAGTCAGTTTTTCCACGCCCGGCCCGGGTGGTTCGCCAGCGTCACCGTACCCCTGTTGTTCATCGGCGGGGTTGGCCTGGTCATGGTCACGGTCAACACATCGACGGTGCGCATGCTGGCCACACCCGACAATTACCGCAACCGGATCGGTTCGGCGACCTCGTTTGTTTCCGGCATGGTCATTCCGTTTGGCGCGCTGGTAGGAGGGGCATTTTCCGGCGCGCTGGGCGTGAGCTACGCCATGGCCGCGTTGGGTTTGCTCATTGTCCTGGCCGTTGTCCCGTGCATGTTCAGTGCTGCCCTGGTGCGTGTCTTGGGCATGAGCGATGACCAGATCAAAAATGTCTACAAGGATTTTTACCCAGATGCTTTCCCGGACTGAAGGTGACGAACGATGACTGCCACGATCCGCGCACGTGTGTGCAACGCTAATAATACGCCGACGGTGCCGGCGGTTTTCTGGGAGCGTTTCGTCAGTCTCTCCCAGGACAAGTCCCTACCGGTGGTGATGGGGCAGGACGTACTGAGCGAGCCGCTCATGAACCTTGAGGACGTTTTTGAACTGGCGCGCAACGTGGTCGAGTCAGGCGACATGACCGTCAATGCGGACGGCCAGATGCTCAAGCAACCGGCAGTGCCCGGGTTTCCCCAGGCATTTGACGGGTTCGAGCAGTTTGTCCGGGACTTTGCCGCCCTCAATAACGCTGAGGGCATCACGTTCACCCGCGACTACTGCCTGAAGCATTCCAGTACCGTGGCCACCCGGTTGCGCGCATTCACTCACGGTTACATTGAGCGCTACGGCATGCCTTATCCGGGGGCCAACGCGGTCTTTATCGGTGGGCGCTACCGTTCCACATGGATCGGCCTGCATAACGATTCGTGCGATACCTTTTTGTTTCCGTTGTATGGCCGCAAACGCATGATGATCTGGCCGCCGGCGTATTTCGATGAAATGGCCCTGGAGAAAAAGTCTGCGTTGAATGGTGTGTGCTTCGGCCATATCGACGTCAGCCCCTATGTCGGCGATGCCACGATTTATGAGGTCGAGGCCGGTGAGATTTTCTTCATTCCCGCCGGTTGGTGGCACTACAACAAATTGGAGGCGTTGGAAACGACTCTCACCGTGTCGGTGGGCATGTTCAGTCACGGTACGGCGCAGGGCTTCTGTGAAAACCCGATCAAGGCAGCCATTGCCTCGAGCGCCGGTAGTGCCCAGACCGGCGCTATCACCCCTGTGCCCGGTGGCGTGTTCGACTCGTTGGCCGATGTAGAACTGCCGGTGCAGGTTGCCAGGTTTGTCGACACAATCCGGGATAACAGCAAAATCCAGATGCTGCTCAAGTTGTCTGCCAACGGGATTATTCGTGATCGCGCCGTGGGGCGCTCGGCCGTGGTGGATTGGTCGCAGGCCAGGTTCCAGGCAAGGGCCGATAGCCCGTTGTACCTGCTGGCACTGAATGAACAGGCAGGATTGCTGTTTGCGGCCGGGGCGATGTTGCGAGTGCAGGAGTTGAGTGCCGTGCGTGACTTGATCGGCGTATTGCAGGGGGCGGGGCCGGTGCGGGTGCAGGCCGATGGGGATGAGGTGCAAAACGTGGTGCGCTGGCTGTATGAGCAGGCTGCCATTGATACGTTTGCGTGACAGGCGGCTGGCGTAGCTGCTGACTTCAGCTACGCCGCTATAGCCTATATGTGGCCTTGGGCTACTGCATAGGTGACCGCCTGAACTCGATTGCAGGCCCCCATTTTCTTTTGAATGTTGCGCAGGTGGAAGTTCACCGCATCGGCGGTCACATTTAATATGCGGCCTATTTCTTCCGATGTTTTTCCATCAGCGGTCCAGCGCAGCACTTCTTTCTCTTTTTGTCCAAGTTCGATATCCAACGTATTGGCCAGCGCATCTTCCAGTTCGAAGATGCGGTAGCCAACGGTTTCGGAGAAAGCTTTGATTAACGGTTTGAGCGCTTCCCACTCGGGGTCTTGAATAGAGGTGTTTTTTCTGGCCAGGGAAAGTAACGCGATATAGCCACGGGCATTGAAAGAGGGTTGGGTGATGCCAACGTTTAGTTCGAAGGCTTTGGCATCTGTCCACAGTTGCGGACACGTCTCAAACAAGGCACTGCACCAGCGCACAGGCTCAGACGAGACTTTGCAATGGCGTATGGTCGGGTCAATGACCGTATAGTTCTGTTCTTTATATCGATGCAGCCATTGACCGGGGTAGTTGCCAAATACATGGATCTTCGGACGCGTGAAGGGCGTGGTTTCACACACGAAGTAGGAGAAGAATTCGAAGCCTAGTGTGTGGCTGAATAACGAGGCTGATTCAATAAATTCCTCGAGGGTTTGAGGTGTTTCAGCGCGCTGATTGAGTTGTCGTATCCATGACAAATACCGCTCCATATACCGAACTCTCCATTTTCGAAAAATGCAGGCCAGTATAGTTACATTTTGAAATATATGTAAGCAAGAAGGTCTCGCGACGGCGTCAATACAGTCGCGAGATCACTTCAGGCCTTCATTAGTTGGGCAGGGTTTGCGGCACAGGCAATTAAAGGGCGAACTGCGCGAAGCTCACGCCAGCCCCGGCAGGGCGCACATCTTTCAAGAACGAGTCCTTGTCCGCGCTCAGCTCCAGGGTGATCTCAGGCTTGCGCTTGTCCGCATTGCGCACCACCAGGCCTTCGAGCTTTTCACGCAGGAACACTGTCGGCACCTTCAGGTGCAGCAACTGGTCGGTCTCGGCGTTGTGCATCAACAGGTGGATCCACTCGTACTGGCCCACGGCGATCCGGCCCACCGGCAGGTCGAACCACCAGATGTTGCGCTTGCGGTCCAGGTCGGTGAAGTGGCAGTTGTTGACGCCGAGTACGGCACCGCCCAGTTCGGTGTTTCTGCGGGCGATGGCCTGTGCTTTATTGAGTTTCATAACCTTCCTACGGGATCTGTGCTTCAGCGTTACAGCCTGAATGTGCCGGGCATTCTCGTGGGTTGGCCGCAAAACATAAAGCCAAACCTGCGGTCGGCGATGAAATGCCTGACGAAAATAATTGAAACTCTGCCGAACGGCCCCGGGTCAATCTTTAGGTAATGACCAAAACCCTTTGATTGTTCTTTCGGAGAAATACCATGGGCAGCACAGCGGATAAGGCAAAAGGCTTGAAAGACCAGGCCGTCGGCAATATCAAGCAAGGCGTCGGCAAAGTCACCGGTAATGACAAACTGCGCGCTGAAGGCGTGGTGCAGGAAAAGAAAGGCCAGGTGGAAAAAGCCGTCGGCGATACCAAGGATGCGGTAAAAAAAGCGACCAAATAGGCCTGCTTTTGCGCAACCTGACGGCCATCCACGGATGGCCGTTTTTATGTCACATGGCGTGATTAAAGTTTCGAAATTGTTTCAAGGTCGCCAAATAGGCTACCTTGATGTAGAAAACGGCCCCTGAGTCGCCCACAAACTCAACCTTTATGCGGCGAAAGGAGACGCTATGATTTTTCCGGTTCTCGATGGTCTGAAGCTGCATAAAGTGCTGTTGCGTACCGTCAAGGAATTCGTCGATGACGAAATGCCCACCTACGCTTCGGCACTGGCCTACCAGATGCTGTTCTCGCTGTTCCCCTTCCTGCTGTTCCTGATTGCCCTGATCGGTTTCCTGCACCTGCCGGATTTCTTCACCTGGCTGCGCCTGCAATCGGAGCTGGTGTTGCCGCCCCAGGCCCTCGAGCAGGTCAACCCGGTGATCGACCAGTTGCAGCAATCCAAGGGTGGCCTGCTGTCGGTGGGTATCGTGATTGCGCTGTGGACCGCCTCGGCCGGTGTGCGCCTGATGATGAGCGCGATGAACGCCGCCTACGACGTGGTGGAAGGTCGGCCGATCTGGAAGCGCTTCCCGCTATCGATTTTCTACACCGTCGGCATCGCCGGTATGTTGCTGGCCGCGGCCGCGCTGATGGTACTGGGCCCGCAAGTGATGGAGTGGCTGGCCGGGCAGATCGGCATGCAGGAATTCGTTGTGACCCTGTGGACCATCCTGCGTTGGCCGTTGATCGTGATTTTGCTGATGTTCGCCGTGGCCCTCATGTACTACGTGATGCCGGACGTCGAGCAGAAATTCCGCTTCATCACCCCAGGCTCCGTGCTGGCGGTGGTGGTGTGGATCGTCGCGTCCCTGGGCTTTGGCTACTACGTCAAAACCTTCGCCGACTACAACGCAATGTATGGCAGTATCGGTGCGATCATCGTGCTGCTCCTGTATTTCTATATTTCCGCCGCCGTGTTGCTGCTGGGGGCGGAAATGAACGCGGTGATCGAACACATGTCCGCCGAAGGCAAGGACCCGGGTGAGAAGGAATTCGATCAGTCCGCGCCGCCTGTCGGCGAAAAACAGCACGTCTCCGGCCTCGGCCGGGACCACTCCAAGCCCACCCCTGACGAAGTCTGATCGATGATCCGTGAAATCCTGAAAATGGGCGACGAGCGCTTGCTGCGTATCGCGCCTCCGGTTCCGCCGGAAATGTTCGACAGCCCCGAGCTGTGGCAATTGATCGATGACATGTTCCAGACCATGGAACACGTGGGCGGCGTAGGCCTGGCCGCACCGCAGATCGGCGTGGACCTGCAATTGGTGATCTTCGGCTTCGAGGCCAGCGAACGTTACCCGGACGCGCCACCGGTGCCACAGACGATCCTGATCAACCCGTTGATTACCCCCCTCAGCCCGGTGTTGGAAGAGGGGTACGAAGGTTGCCTGTCCGTACCCGGTATGCGTGGTGCGGTGGACCGCTATCAGCAGATTCGCTATGAAGGGTTTGATCCCAAAGGCGAGCCGATTGTGCGGTTTGCCGACGGTTTTCATGCGCGGGTGGTGCAGCATGAGTGCGATCACCTGATCGGCCGGTTGTACCCGTCGCGGATCACCGACTTCAGCAAGTTCGGGTTTATCGAGGTGATGTTCCCGGACATGGACCCCACCGCCGACGACTAACTCTCAGACATACTGAGATCACCCTGTGGGAGGGGGCAAGCCCCACAGGGTGACTGTATTTCAAGGCGGGTTATTGGGTCGGTTTGACGAACCGCAACGTCATCCGATCCGACTCGCCAATCGCCACATACTTCGCCTTGTCCTGCTCCCCCAATTTCAACGTCGGCGGCAACGTCCACACGCCTGCCGGGTAATCCTTGGTGTCCTTCGGGTTGGCATTCACCTCGCTCTGTCCCGCCAGCTTGAACCCGGCATCGGTCGCCAGCTTCACCACCTGGGCGGTGGTCAGGTAGCCGCTGTCCTTGATTGCCTGCAGATCCGCCCCGTCCTTGGCCCGGTGATCTTCCACACCCAGCACACCGCCCGGTTTCAGTACCCGGTAGAACGCACTGAACGTCGCCGGCGCGGTGCCCGCCGCTACCCAGTTATGCACATTGCGAAACGTCAGCACCGCATCCGCCGAAGCGGGTTTGCCGAATACCGGCGCCTTGGGATCGAACGCCACCACCGAGGCCTTGCCGTAGCGCGTAGGGTCGGCCGCGAATTTCTTCTTCAGGTTCTCTTCCGACGTGCGCGCGTAAGCGCTGCTGTTCGCGGCCTGCACGGCGGCGATGTACTGCCCGTGATCCTTTAGCAGCGGCGCCAGTACTTCGCTGTACCAGCCGCCGCCCGGGGTGATCTCGATCACGGTTTGCCTGGCGCCCAGGCCAAAAAACTCCAGGGTCTGTTGCGGGTGGCGATAGCCGTCGCGGGCACTGTTGGCCGGGTCGCGCCAACTGCCGGCCAGCACGCTTTGGTACTGCCGGGCGCTGATCGGTGCGTCGGCGGCCTGGCTCAAGGCCGGGGTGAGCAGGGCGGTGAGGGAGAGAGCTGCGAGCGTCGTTTTCATGATCATCCTGTAAAGGGCCATTGTGCCGCCGAGGCTAGCATGGGCCCTGTACATGCTGATCACACATTATCGGTGGTCGACCTCACCAAACGATCTAAGCCCATCGCGATCATCGGTTTGTTGCGCTTGTAGCGCACCAGCCGTTCGTTGAGCGACTGCGGCAGCAGCGTGTCCTGGGTGAAGCCCATGCGCCGGTACATCCCTTCCAGTTCCGGATGGCACAGCAACCACAACGTACCGTTCACATCGGCCGCAGCCGCCGTGATCAGCCGCGCCGCCAAGCCTTGGCCGCGATAGGCCGGGTCAACGAACACCCCGGTCAACCACTGCCCGCCAACCACGGGCGTGAGGCACAGGCCGGCGACAATCTCGCTGTCGCGCGCCACCCACAAGCGCCCGCCCTTGAGCGCTTTCATCGACGAATTGTGGCTGCGGTAAAACTTGTTCAGCAGGGGCCACAAGGGCTCGGCCAGCGGTTCGATGTGCAATGGGGGCATGGTCTTCAGGCAGCGTGATCAAGGGCCGGGGATTATAAACGCCTTGTGCGAGGCAATAGGTGGTATACCCATGACTGCATCCCCTTAAAGTGGAGTACGCATCATGGCCAAAGGTATGGATTCAAAGAAAGCCGCGAAGAAAAAACCGGCGAAGACCGCGGATGAAAAACGCGCCGACAAGAAAGCCAAGAAAACCGAGACAGGCCTGTTCGGTCACTGAGTTACAAGCTTATAGCCAAACGTTCTGCAAGATTTTCCCGCGCCATTGCACAGAGCAGGAAACACCTGCTCTGAGCTGCCGATGGCCCACTACCTTGATCCTGCCCAACGCCGGGAAATCGAAACCCTGGCCCAATGCTTTACCGCCAGAACCGAATGGCCGACCTGGCTGCTGTTGATCGGCGTATACGCCGGCTGGTTTGCCGTGATCCTTGGCAGTCACTGGCTGGGCCCGTGGTTGAGCACACTGCTGTTGATCCCGCTCGTGACGCTGTGGTTGTCGGTCCAACACGAACTGCTCCACGGCCATCCCACCCGTTCGCTGCTGCTCAATAAACTTCTCGGCTATGCACCCTTTGCCGTGTGGTACCCCTACACGTTGTACCGCGACAGCCACCTGCTGCACCACAACGACGAAGACTTGACCCTGCCGGGCATCGATCCGGAAAGCCGCTACCTCACCCAGCAGCAATGGGACCACAGCTCGCTGTTCGAACGCGGCGTGCATGGGGTGACCAAGACCGTGCTCGGCCGCTTCCTGCTTTCTGCCCCTTTGGCGATTGGCCGCCTGATCCGCCACGAATGCCAGCGCCTGCCCCAGGTATGGCCGATGTGGCTGGCCCACGGTGCCGTCACCGTGCTGATGTTGATATTCATCGCCCACTACAGCGCGCTGTCGGTGGGGCATTACCTGCTGCTGGTCAGCGTGCCGGCCTTGTCCCTGGCCTCGATCCGTTCCTACTATGAACACCGCCCGCACCCCCGGCCCGAGCAACGCAGCGTGCTCAACGAAGCGTCCTGGCCGTGGACCTGGCTGTTCCTCAATAACAACCTGCACCTGGTGCACCACGATTTGCCGAAACTGCCCTGGTACTTGCTGCCCACGGTCTACCGTGCCCGGCGTGAACAATGGATCGCACGCAGCGGCGGCTTCCTGGTGCAAGGCTACGGCCAGTTGATCGGCCGCCACGGGCTCAAGGCCATCGACAGCCCCCGGCACCCCTTTGCGTGAGAGAAGAGCATGAGTGAGCACTACGCCGAACTGCTGATGTATGTCGCGCCCGAGCCGATCCGGCAGGCCAACCAACAGTGGCTGGAGCGCATCCTTGAACACCTCGGACTGCGCCGTCTCAATGCCGATCATCTGGACTTGCCGGGCCTGTGGCTCGCCCCCGAATTGCTGGTGACCCAAACCTGCGGTTATCCACTGATGACCCAATTGCGCGGCCAGGTCCGCGTGATCGGTCGACCGCGCTATGAGCTGCCCCACAGCAGCCGGGGCGAACATTGCAGCCTGTTGCTGACCCGCGACGACAACCCGCGCCACCCTCTGGCGGACTTCTACAACAGCCGTGGCGTGATCAACGGCCACGACTCCAACAGCGGCATGAACCTATTGCGCGAACGCCTGGCGCCGCTGCAGCGCGACGGGCGTTTCTTCGCCAGTGTCGGCATCAGCGGCGCCCATCGCGAAAGCCTGCGCTGGCTGCGCGAAGACCGTGCCGACCTCGCCGCTATCGACAGCGTGACCTACGACTACCTCGCCCGCTTCGCGCCGCAAGAGGTGGCGGGGCTGCGCATCGTCACCCACAGTGCGCCGAGCCCGACCTTGCCCTACATCGGCCCGCCGGGCTTGAGTGATGAACAGGTGGTTCAGATCCGCCGGGCGATGAACCAGGCGTTGCAGGACTTACCCGAGGTGGCCGAGACACTGGGCTTGCATGAAGTATTCCCCGCCAGCGAAGACGACTACGCGGTGCTCTTGACCTACCAGGATCAGGCCGTCAACGTCGGCTATCCTGTACTTCAATAGAGTTATATAAAAATACCTTTTAAATATTATTAAAGAATAAGCAGCCTTGCTAGGATCGCTCCACCGGAACACCGGACATAACGTGCAACCCTCTCAAATGGAGCCACTATGTCCGGCGCCGACACTTCTCACAGCGATTACGTGGGCGGATTGTTCCGCAGTCATTACGACTGGCTGTGCAGCCGTTTGCACCGCCATCTCGATTCCCGCGCCCACGCCGAAGACATTGCCGCCGACACCTTCGTCCAGCTCCTGAGTGCGCCGGGTGTGGTGCCTATCCGCCAGCCCCGCGCCTTGCTCACCACCATCGCCCAGCGCCTGATGTACCAGTTGTGGCGCCGTCGTGATTTGGAGCGCGCCTACCTCGAAGCGCTCGACCATGACGAGACGTGCACCGCACCGTCTGCGGAGGCGCTGGCACAAATGCTCGAAGCCCTGCACGCCATCGACCAGTTGCTCGACGGCTTGCCGGCCAAGGTCAAGGCGACCTTTTTGCTTTCGCAACTCAATGGCCTGACCTACCCGGAAATCGCCGCCGAGCTGGGGATTTCCCAGCGTTCGGTCAGCGACTACATGACCCGCGCCTTCAACCGTTGCCTGCGGCTGTGCCTGGAATGAACGACGACCTGATCAACGACGCCACGCGCTGGTATGTGCTGCTGCGTTCCGGCCAGGCCACGGCGGGCGACTGGCAGCGCTACCAACTCTGGCGTGCCGCCGACCCACGCCATGACGCGTTGTGCCGGCAGTTGGAAACGCGCCTCGGCGTGTTCCAGATTCCCCAGGCACAAGGGGTCAGCGGCCAGCTGTTGCAGCAGGCATTGGACGCACCGTCCAGCCGTCGCCAGGTGTTACAGGTCGCGCTGGTCGGTGCTGGTGTGGCTGCCGGCGCGACTTGGTTGGCCAAGCCGCTGGGTGTGCCGTTGGCGGACCTCACGGCGGATATCCGCACCGGCACCGGCGAGCGCCGCACCGTCACGTTGGACGACGGCAGCGAGCTGTCGCTCAACGCGCAAAGCGCGGCGGATATTCAGTTCGACCCACAGCGGCGCCTGGTGCGCCTGCGCGAAGGCGAGTTGCTGGCCAGGGTGGCTGGCGATCGCATTCGGCCTTTTATGATCCAGACCTACCAGGCGCGTTTGCGTGCCTATGGCAACCGCCTCCTGGTGCGCGAGCGGGCAGGGCAGGGCCAGGTCGTGGCGCTGAACGGCGCGGTGGAAATCGACAGCCAGAACGGCGAGCGCCTGCAACTTGCCGCCGGCCATGAGGTGCACTACGACCGTGCCGGTTTCGGCCCGGTGCAGGCCAGCTCCTCCGGAGCCACGGCCTGGGTCGACGGCTTCCTGCAAGTGCGCGACCGCCCGCTGTCTGAAGTCATCGAGGCGCTGCGGCCGTACCACAATGGCGTGTTGCGCCTGGACCCCTCCGTGGCGGGCCTGCGTGTCAGCGGCCTGTACCGCTTGGACAACCCCCAGCAAATCCTCGATACCCTGGCGCGCACCTTGCCGATCCACATCACTCGCCGCACCGGTTTGTGGGTGAACGTCAATGCCGCGTGACCTTGGTTCTATCGACATAACCAAACGATCTGCAAGTTTCCCCCCGGCCGTGCCACATCACTCCCGTAAGCGCTGCGGGGAGCAGCGTTCTCGAGTTTCCTTGGGGGGAGCCAAAGTGAGTCAGTTCAACCGTGTGCCGCGTCGAACCTTTGCCCTGGTGCCGTTGGCCAGTCTGTTTTTCACGTTCGCCGCCAGTGCCGAAGAGTCGCGCCAGGCCTACCACATTGCCCCTGGCCCGTTGGATGAAGTACTGCTCGATATCAGCCGGCAAAGCGGCCAAGTGATCTCGTTCACGCCACAGTTGGCAAACTATTCTTCGTCCAGCGTAGACGGTTCGCTGTCGGCGCAACAGGCCGTCGACGCCGCACTGAAGGGCACCGGCCTGCACGTCCAGGTCAGCCCGGACGGCGCGTTCATCATCAAGGAAAGCGCGAGCAACAACGCCATCCGCAACGTCAAGGCCCAGACCAGCGCCGCCCAGGCCCCGACCCTGGACCGCGTGGTCGCCATCGGCACCCGGCGCAGTGACGCCACGGCCCTCACCAGCGCCGCGCCGGTGGATGTGATCAACGCCGAAGAACTCAAGCAGACCGGCGCCACCAGCCTCAACCAGGCTTTGTTCCAATTGCTGCCGTCGTTCAACTTTCCGCAGAACCAGAGCGCCACCCGTGGCCAGAACCCCAAGGGCGCATCCCTGCGCGGGCTGGCCCCGGACCAGACGCTGGTGCTGATCAACGGCAAGCGCCGCCATGCTTCGGCGGTGGTGAACATCTCCGGTGGCGTGCCGTTCATTGGCGCGCAGCCGGTGGACCTGGACATGATCCCCATCAGCAGCATCGACCACGTCGAAGTGCTGCGCGATGGCGCCTCGGCGCAATACGGTTCGGATGCGGTGGCGGGCGTGGTCAACATCGTGCTCAAGGAGCGTGACAGCGGCGGCCAGGTCAACACCCAGCTGGGCAAATACGCCCAGGGCGACGGCTTCAGCAAGACCACCGATGGCTGGTACGGCCTGGGCTTGCCGGGGGATGGTTTCCTCACGCTGAGCTTCAACACCCTCAACAACAAACCCACCGACATTGGCGACAAATATGTCGCCGACGGCCAACTGCAAGACCCCCGCTGGGGCGGTGCCGGGCGCGATAAATTCAACCTGGCGGCGAATGCCGAAATCGGCCTGAACGACCAGTGGCGGCTCTACAGTTTCGCCACCTTCGGCCAGGACAAGTCGGTGAACAACACGCCGCCGCTGCTGGCCAACAACCCGAACAACGTGCCGGGCATCTACCCCAACGGCACCATTCCCAAGTACCGCTACCGCTATGAAGACGGTGCGCTGACCGTCGGCACCCGCTACGAAGACGAGACCCTCGGCCGCTTCGACTTCAGTGCCACCTACGGACGCGACCAGCACGATGAACTGGCCTTCAACACGGTCAACCCCAGCTACGGCTTGAACAGCCCGACCAAGTTCGACGTGGCCACCCTGGTCAACGAGCAGACCAACCTCGGCCTGGATTACGCCAAGGATCTGGACGTCAACTGGTCGAGCCATCCGCTGACCGTCTCGGCGGGCATTGCCTACCGCCATGAGCAATATCGGCTGGAAGAGGGCGACTACGAGTCTTACTCCTTTGGCGGCATCAACGGCGTGCAGGTCGGAGCGGTGCAAGCCTCCGGGCTCACGCCGGATGACGCCCGCACCTACAAGCGTGATGTCGGCGGTGTGTACTTCGGCCTCGAACATCAGCTCACCGATAAATTCCAGATCGGCCTGGCCGGGCGTACCGAGCACTACTCGGACTTCGGTTCGGCCACCACCGGCAAGCTCTCGGCGCGTTATGACTTCACCCCGCAGGTGGGCCTGCGCGCCACGGTGAACAACTCCTTCCGCGCACCGACCCTGGGCCAGATCGGCACGTCGTGGACCACCACCACCAACGTCGACATCAACGGCAACCCGGTGTTGACGCGCATGCTGCCCGCCGACAACCCGGCCGCCCGTGCCTTGGGCGCCGAGCCGCTCAAGCCCGAGAAGTCCACCAACTACTCCCTGGGCCTGGTGCTGCGGCCGGTCGAAAACGCGTCCCTGACCATTGACGCTTACCAGATTTCGATCCGTGACCGCCTGCTCTACAGCGGCGGCATTTCCGGGCCGCGCGCCGAACAGATCCTGCAGCAGGCCGGGTTTGGCCAGTACACCTGGGCGCAGTTCATGACCAATGCGGCCAATACGCGCACGCGGGGTGTCGACATCGTCGGCAAGTACAACCTGGACCTGGCGCAGTACGGCGCATTGAGCCTGTCGGCCGGTTACACCAGGGCGCGCAGCACGATTGAGAAGGTCCACGAGAACCCCAACGGGTTCGACATCCTCACCCGCGAAGCCCGTGGTTTCCTCGAGCACGGTTACCCCGAAGACAAGCTGGTGCTCGGCGCCACCCACCGCATCGGCGCCTGGACCATCGCCCTCAGCGAAACCCGCTACGGCGAGTACCGCAAATACGCCGCCAGCGCAGCCAATGCCCAGTACGACCAGACCTTCGCCGCGCAATGGAACACCGACCTGGACGTGAACTACGCGTTCACCCAGCAACTGCGCCTGTCGATCGGCGCCAACAACCTGTTCGACAGCAAACCCGACGACTTCAACACCCGCCTGCGCCAGACCCCGGGCCAGCAGTACAGCTACCTGTCGCCGTCGGCGCCGGAAGGGGCGTTCTACTACACGCGGCTCAGTTATGACTTTTAACGAACATCACCGCACAACTATGAGGTTGCCGATGAAGCATCTGAAGAAACTCCTGGGCGGCGGCCTGCTGGCCCTGAGCCTGCTGTCCCCAACCGTCCACGCCGCCGAAGCCGTCAAACCCATCCACTTCGGTGACATCACCTGGGAAAGCGGCAGCCTGATCACCGAGGTGCTGCGCATGATCGTCGAGAAGGGCTACGGCTTGCCCACCGACACCCTGCCCGGCAGCACCGTGAGCCTGGAAGCCGCCCTGGCCAAGGACGATATCCAGGTGATCGGCGAAGAGTGGGCCGGGCGCAGTCCGGCGTGGGTCAAGGCGGAAAACGAGGGCAAGGTGTTCGGCCTGGGCGACACGGTCAAAGGCGCTACCGAAGGCTGGTGGGTGCCGGAGTTCGTGATCAAGGGCGATACGGCACGCGGTATCAAGCCCCTGGCGCCGGACCTGAAGTCGGTGGCCGACCTGCCGCGCTACAAGGATGTGTTCCGCGACCCCGAAGATCCGAGCCGTGGGCGCTTCCTCAACAGCCCCACCGGCTGGACCTCGGAGATCGTCAACAGCCAGAAACTCAAGGCCTACAAACTCACTGACAGCTTCGTCAACTTCCGCACCGGCTCCGGCGCGGCGCTGGATGCCGAAGTGGCGTCGTCGATCCGCCGTGGCAAGCCGGTGTTGTTCTACTACTGGTCGCCGACGCCGCTGCTGGGCCGGTTCAAGCTGGTCAAGCTGGAAGAGCCGCCGTTCAACGCTGATGCCTGGAAGACCCTGTCCGACGCGAAAAACCCCAACCCCATCGGCACCCGCTCGATGCCGGCACGCCTGGCGATTGGTGTGTCGGCGCCGTTCAAGGCGCAGTACCCGCAACTGGTGAGTGTGTTTGAAAAGGTCGACCTGCCGATTGATCTGCTCAACGGCATTCTCGGCGACATGAGCGAGAAACGCACGCCGCCCCGCCAGGTGGCTGAAGCGTTCCTCAAGGACCATCCAGACGTCTGGCAACAATGGGTGCCGGCGGATGTCGCGGCCAAGGTCAAGGGAGCGCTCTGATGCTTAAAGTCTTCGCTGCAGCTGTACTTTCGTTGATCGCCGGTCACGTGCTGGCGGCCGAGCCCTCCACCTTGCGCATCGGTTACCAGAAAAGCTCGGTGAGCATGGTGTTGGCCCGTGAGCACAAACTCTTCGAAGCGGCGCTGCCCGGCACGCAGGTGCAGTGGATCGAATTCCTCGGTGGCCCGCCGCTGATCGAAGCGCTGAATGGCGGCAGCCTGGACATCGGCAATATCGGCGACATCCCGCCGATCTTTGCCCAGGCCGCCGGCATCGACTTGCAATACTTCGCCGTCGAGCCCAACGAGGGCAAGACCGAGGCGGTGCTGGTGCCCAAGGCCAGTCCGGTGCAGAGCGTGGCTGAACTGAAGGGCAAGCGCGTGGCGCTGCTCAAGGGCTCCAGCGCGCACAACCTGTTCCTCAAAAGCCTGCTGCGTGCCGGCCTGCAATGGAAGGACGTGAACGTGGTGTACCTGTCGCCGTCCGATGGTCGTGCTGCGTTCGAGCAAGGCAAAGTCGATGCCTGGGTGGTGTGGGACCCGTACTACTCAGCCGCCGTGGTCGACGGCTCCGCCCGTTTGCTGGGTGACGGCCAGGGCCTCAACCCGGCCGGCAGTTTCTTTGTGGTCAGCAGCCCGTTTGCCAAGCAGTACCCGCAGTCCATCGGCACGATCATCCAGACCCTGGGCAAGGCGCAGCGCCTGTCCCTCGACAAGCCCGAAGAAAGCATCGCACTGATGGCCAAGACCCTGGGCCTGCAACCGGCGGTGGTGAAAAGCTACTTCGAACACCGCTCGCCCGCGCCGATCCGGCCGCTGCAAGCCTCGGACGTCGCGACCCAGCAACGCACGGCGGACCTGTTCTTCGCCAACGGCCTGATCCCGAAAAAGGTCGACGTGCAGCAAGCCGTCTTCAAGGCGCCATGAATGTGTGGTGAGCGGGCTTGCCACAACCACAAAAGCCCTTAATCAGTGAGCAGACCATGCAACCGATCTACATCGATTTTCTCAACGGCCTCGACATCGACGAACTGGGTCTCTCCAACGATGAAATCCTTAGCGCCATCGAAGCCAGCCTGGCGATCCAGGGCCGTGGCGAGGCGGTGATCGAGCCGCGTACCCACCTGATTCCCGGTGGCGAGATCAACGGCCACTTCAACGTGCTGCGCGGTGTGCTTGGCGGCGCTATCGGTTATGCCGGGGTCAAGGTGGTAGGGGATTTTGTCGACAACTATCGCAAGGGCCTGCCCTCGGAACTGGCGATTCTCAACCTGCTGGACCCGGCCACCGGCATTCCCAGGGCCATCCTGGATGCCTCGGCGATCACCGATATGCGCACCGGCGCGGTCACGGCCATCGGCGCCAAATACCTGGCCCGGCCCGACAGTAAAGTGCTGGCGCATATCGGCGCGCGCGGCACGGCCTACTGGAACGTGCGCCTGCTGGATCACCTGTTCGACTTCGACGAAATCCGCGTGCACTCGCGCCGCAGTGAAAGCCGCGAGGCCTTTGCCGAAGGCCTGCGCCGGGACCTGGGTAAACCGGTGATCGTCACCGACGATTGGGAGTCCGCCGTGCGTGGCGCCGACATCGTCGTCGAGGCCTCGCGCCTGGACCAGCCCGAACCGCTGTTGCGCACCGAGTGGATCAAACCCGGCGCCTTCGTGGTGCCCTACGGCACCATGAGCGCGGTGGAACTGTCGCTCACCGACATCATGAGCAAGTTGGTGGTGGATGATTGGGGCCAGTGCAAGGGCGGTCTGTTCGGTTCGTTGCGTGCCCATGTCGATGCAGGAAAACTCAGCGCCGAGACCCTGCATGCCGAGTTGGGCCAGATCGTGGCCGGCTTGAAGAATGGCCGGGAAACCCCCGAGGAAACCATCCTGTTCTGGCATCGCGGGCTGAGCCTCAGTGATATCGCATTGGGCCATGCGCTGCTGGAGAAATCCAGGCGCCTGGGCATCGGCCAGCGGTTGCGCTGGGCATGATTCACTTCGACCCCCAAGGCTTGGTACTGGCGGATTTGCTGGCGATTGCGCGGCAGGATATACCGGCGGATTTCAGTCAATCGGCACGTCAACGTATCGACGAAGGCCATCGGCTGCTGGTGAAACTGGCGGCTGACGGCACGCCGATCTATGGCGTCAACACCGGCCTTGGCGCGGCGGTGGATACGCCGGTGGCGCCGGTGCAGGCGAGCATTCCGTTGGGGCGTGCGGTGGGGGTGGGGCGGCTTGCCAATCGCCAGGAGTTGCGCGCCATCACCGCCACGCGCCTGGCCGGGTTGGCCCAGGGTCGCTCGGGGATTTCACCGGCAGCGGCGCAGGCATTGCTGGACCTGCTCAACTCAGGCGTCGAGCCCGAGGTGCCGTTGCTGGGTTCCCTGGGCGAAAGCGACCTGGCGCCGTTGTCGCACCTGAGTCTGGCGCTGACGGTGCCTTTGACCGGTAAGGATGGCTTGGCGCTGGTCTCGGCGAATGCCGCCAGCGTTGGGCTCGGTGCGTTGCTAGTGGCTGAGGCGCAGCAGGCGTTGGAGGCTGTGCTCGCGGCGCTGGCGTTGTCGTGTGAAGGCTACCGCGCCAATCTCAGTGCGTTCCAGCCATGGGCCTCACGCCTGCGCCCGGCCCCGGGGCAAACCGAGCAATCGGCGGCGCTGTTGCGCTTGCTGGCGGGGGGCGAGTTGGCGGACAGCCCACGTCGCCTGCAAGACCCACTGAGCTTTCGCTGCGCCACGGTGGTCCAGGGCGCGGCGCAGCAGGCGTTGCACCAGTTGCATGAGCTGATCGAACTGGAACTGCGCAGCGGCGCGGACAATCCGGCATTGATCAGCGAGGAAGCGCTGGTGTTGGCCACGGCGAATTTCGACAGCACGCATCTGGCGCTCGCCGCAGAAGGGCTGGGCCTGGCGCTGAATCGAGTGGCGGCGTGCAGTGCAGAACGCATCGCCAAGTTGCTCTCGCCTGGCTCCAGTGACTTGCCGCGCTTCCTGATCACTCAACCGGGTCATGTCGGTATGGCCGCGTTGCAGCGCACCAGTTCGGCGCTGGTCGCGGAAATCGGACACTTGGCCAATCCGCTGCCGGCGGTGAGCGTGCCGGTGGCGGATCGTGTCGAAGACTATGCGGGGCAGGCCTTGGCGGTGGTCGACAAGACCCGGCGGTTGGTCGAGCGGGTCGTGTGGCTGGTCAGCATCGAGCTGATCGTCGCGGCGCAGGCGGTGGACCTGCGGGGTGCGTTGCGATTGGGGCAGGGCTCCGGGCAGATCCATGCCGCGGTGCGCAGCCAGGTGGCGCACCTGGATCAGGATCGCTCGGGCTCGGTGGATGTGTTGGCGCTGAGCCGCTTCATCTCAACTCATGGGTTTTCAGCGGCCAATGCGGCAACCACCGCAGGTCGCTCACCCACCCGTTGCTGAAACGCCGCCAGCGCCGGCCACCGGCCCAGGTCAATTGCGTGAAACGCGGCCCAGCGCAGCACCACGAACAGGTAGGCATCCGCCACCGAGTAGTGCGACCCCAGCAGGTAATCCTGGCGCTCCAGCGTTTGCACCAGCACCGCGAAACGCTTGAAGAGTGTGGCCTCGAACAGCGCACGCACGTCGCCCTGGATCGCGTCGTTGAAGAACACCGCCAGGCCGCCATGAATCTCGGTGGCGATAAAATTCAGCCATTCCTGCAAACGCACCCGCTCCCAGCTGCCATTGGCAGGGGCCAGGCCAGCGGCGGGTTTCAGGTCGGCGAGGTATTGCAGGATCGCGCTGGCTTCGGTCAGTACCTGGCCGTTGTCCAGTTTCAGGGCGGCGACGTAGCCCTTGGGGTTGATCTGCAGGAAGTCCTCGCCCTCGACGGTGGTCTTGGCCTGGTTATCGACCAGCACCAGGTCGAACGGCAACGCCAATTCGCGCAACACGATATGTGGGGCGAGGGAACAGGCGTGAGGGAAGAAATACAGTTTCATCTGGGGCAGCTCCGTTGAATTTGCGCCAGTCTCGCGGGCGTGGCACCGTGCGTAAAATTAAACCTTCAGACCCCTGCCATAAGGACAGCTACTGCCATGATGAACCTGATGCACTGGCGCCTGCTGGTGGCCGTGGCCGATCACGGCAGCATCACCGCCGCCGCCGAGCGGGTAGGCATGACCCAGTCCGCTGCCAGCCAGGCCATGGCCGGCATGGAGGCGACGTTGGGCGCGCAACTGTTCACCCGTGAACCGCGCAAGACCTTGCCTACGGCGTTGGGCTTGAGCGTGATCGAACAGGCGCGGGTGATGCTCGGTGCCTTGCAGGCGATCCGCAGCACTGTGGACGAAGCCAGGCCCATGCTGCGTGGGACGATTCGCATCGCCAGTTTCCCGAGGGTGCTGGCGACGTTTCTGACACCCGCGTTGCAGCGTTTTGCGCAGCTCTATCCCGGCATCGAGGTCACCACCCTGGATGTCACCGACAACGAAGTACTCACCCTGCTCGACACCGGCCTCATCGACCTGGGCGTGGTGCTCAACCCCGCGCCCGAGCGCAATGCCACCGTGTTGGGCCGTGACTTATGGATGGCCGTGCTGCCAGCGAACCATGCCCTGGCGCAACGCCCGGCTGATGCGTGTGTGTCGCTTGAGGAGTTACTGGAGCAGCCTTTCGTGCTGGCCACCGGTGGCTGTACCGCCAATGCGCGCAGCCTGGGGGCCGCAGCGGGGCTGACCCTGCGGGATATCCGCGTGGAAGTGCGCGAATGGAACAGTGCCTTCAGCCTGGTGCGCGAGGGGGTTGGTGTCACGCTGGTGCCGGAAATGGCCCTGCCTATCCAGCGTAAGGGGCTGCGGGTGATGGCACTGAAGATGCCGCTGCACCGTGAATTTGCCTTGGTCGGTACGCCAAATCGTCCACCTTCAGCCGCCGCCCGTGCATTGTTAGAAATGCTGGCTGAATAGTGGCTTGCAGAGTGCCAAGCCCTGTCTATGCTCATCCATAACCGTTGATGACGCTTGGTATATAAAGCGATTTGGATGGTTTGCGACTGTATTCGATCCGTGAATGGAATGCGCCCCGCCAGGCGCTGGTAATTGAAGGGTGATCCGAACATGTTCAACCTCCACCACAAATCCGACCTGCAGCAAATCGAACGTTTCTCCTGCGCCCTGTCCGAATCCAACGCCAAGCTCGCCGCCATCAGCCGTTCCATGGCCATGATCGAATTCGACCCTGGCGGCGTGATCCTCGACGCCAATGACAACTTCTGCAAAACCATGGGCTACAGCGTTGAAGACATCCGCGGCAAACACCACCGCATCTTTTGCGACGAGGCTTACACCCACACCGACGCCTACGCCAAGCTATGGCACGACCTGGCGCGGGGCGAGGCGCTCAGTGGCACCTTCATGCGCCTGAACAAGCACGGTCAGGAAGTGTGGCTCGAAGCCAGCTACATGCCGGTGCTGGACAAGGACAATCACGTGCAGAGCGTGATCAAGGTCGCTTCGGATATTTCCGCGCGGGTTCACCATGAACATGAAAACCAGAGCCTGATCGATGCCATTAGCCGTTCCATGGCGGTGATCGAGTTCACTCCCCAGGGCCAGATCCTCAACGCCAACGAAAACTTCCTGAAAACCGTGCAGTACTCCCTGGATGAAATCGTCGGCCAGCACCACAGCCTGTTCTGCCATCGCTGTGACGTCGAGTCGCCAGCCTACAAGGCGTTCTGGGCGTCCCTGAACCGCGGCGAGTACCACTCGCACCGTTTCGAGCGCAAAGACAAATACGGCAAGACATTGTTCCTGGAGGCGTCCTACAACCCGATCTTCGACGCCAGCGGGCGCCTGTACAAAGTGGTGAAGTTCGCCAGCGACATTACCGACCAGGTCACCACCCTGCGCAACGCCGCCGACTCGGCTCACGCGACGTCAGTGCAAAACGATGTCTGCGCGCGCAAGGGCTCGGAGGTAGTGCAGCAGACCGTGCAGATCATTGAAGAAATTTCCAACGACCTGAACCAGGCGGCCCAGAGCATTGATGCGGTGAACAAGCAATCGGACATCATCGGCAGCATCGTGCAGACCATCCGCAGTATTGCCGAACAGACCAATATGCTCGCGCTCAATGCGGCGATTGAAGCGGCGCGGGCGGGCGAGCATGGGCGCGGCTTTGCGGTGGTGGCCGATGAAGTGCGCAGCCTCGCGGCACGGACCAGCCAGGCGACGGTGGAGATTGTCGATGTGGTGCGCAAGAACCACGACCTGTCGCTGAGCGCGGTGTCGAGCATGCAGTCGAGCTTGAGCCGCACGGGGCTGGGGGTGGAACTGGCGAATGAGGCGGGGCAGGTGATCCTGGAAATCCAGGAAGGGTCACGGCATGTGGTGGATGCGATCGGGCAGTTCAACTCGACATTGCAACTGCAATAGCCTGCAGGAGCGCGTTCGCTCCCGCAGGGGCGGATGGCGTCAGATCGCAGCCAGGGTTTCTTTGACTGTCTGCGCCTGCGGCTCAGCGGTTTTCGCCGCTACTTGCTGTTCTTGCTGCTGCTTCAGGCGTTCAGCCACCTGTTTGGAAATAGCGTCCTGCTTTTCCTGGGACATGTTCTGCACATCCGCCTCGGTCAAACCCTGCTCCTTGAGCAATTGCTCGCGGATACGCTCGGCCGGGGATTTGCTCATGTAGTCCGTGAACTCGGCACGTGCGCCGGAGGTGGCGCTGGTAGCCGGCACATCCGAGGTCGCCGCGCTGGTCTGCAACTGCACACGGGTCTTGGCGAAGGCTTCGTCGATGCGGTCGGCGGCCTTGTCCAGTTCCTTCTGCGCGGCCGGCACGGTCAAGCTTTGCTGCGCGGCCTGCAGGGCACCGCTGTACAGCGCGCTGGCGGCGGCGTTGGCGGGGTCCATGTCGGGCCGTTTGATCTGTTGAACGGTCGACACGGCTTGGGTGTTGTTGTTAACCAGCATGATCGGTCACCTGTGGAAATGTGCGGTGCCACAGGTGGAGCAAATAGCGTGCCGGGCGTGAAATGCCCGATTTTATTGGGGATGGCGTGGCCGGCGCGGCAAGGGTTGTCCTGCCGGCGGCCAGCCGTTGCCGTCAATGGGCGATGTTTTCCAAAGCTGGTTCGGCATACTGGCAGCTTCGGGCTGCGTTTGATCCCTATTTAAATGGATATCGAAGGCAAAACGTTTTAAGGTCTAACTTTAGACAGCAACATCAAAAACATATTTAAATTCCACTTCTTTTCCGTCACGTTTTGAGGTGAATGTTACGGATCCAGTGACATGTTTGGTGTTCGGAACATAATTGATGTAGTAGACGCCTGTATCGGACCAGTAGAAACTACCATTTCCGCTGGCGTCCGAAAAGTTGTAAGTGGACCAAGGGTGTATGCCAGCCCCGGGGAATGTTCCGTTCGATTCTCCTGGGACTTTTTCGACAATCAAACTAATAATGGCTTGTTCTCCATTGGGCCATTTTATAATGCATTCAACGATATTGTATTGTTCTGTCTGTGACAGAAAGACCGTGTCTGTTGTGAAACTGCCTTGAGGCGACTCGGAGACCCGGAAGTGTCCAGTGGCCTTTGGCGCTTTATTGGTTATGAAGCTCGGGGGGATTGGCTTCGTATTTGCGGTCATGGCGAGTTTCTTCCTGTTTGAGTTAGAGGGCTCTATCTCTTTTTAGAGATGGAGTGAGTGTAAATGGGCGCGTTATTTTGTCTACTGTAAAGGTTGACAGTAGATTCGTTGCGGTGAGCGAGGTAGGGTTCGGTGTTTGACTTTTATACTGGAGAGATGTGGCAATTTTAGACTTGGGTCTATTTGAATTTCATATAAGAGCTCTAATAGCTGCTCGTGTTCCAGAGTTGGGTGAGGCATGGCAGTTGTTTCGATAGTGTCGGGGTTTGCTACATCCAGACGGGATCACTATAAAACTGCCCTACGAACGAGGAGGGACGTGCCATCGACATTGACCCCCCGCCGAACGCTACCTTGATCAGTGGGCGATATTTTCCAGCGCCAGGTTCCGCGTACGCGGCCCGAACCAACTGATGGTGATCATCACGATCAGCATGCTGCTGGCAATGAATGCCAGTACCCCAGGCGTGCCCAGATGCTCGAGGATAAAACCGATCAACAAGCTGCTGAACACCGTGGACAAACGGCTGAACGAGTAACAGAAACCCACCGCCCGTGCGCGGATGTTGGTGGGGAACAGCTCACTCTGATAGGAGTGGTAGCTGAAGCTCAGCCAGGCGTTGCAGAAGGTGATCATCACCCCGCAGATCACCAGACCCACCGCCGTGGTTTGCAGGGCGAACAGGCTGCCGAAGATCATCGCGCCCAGCGCCGATCCGACGATTTGCCATTTGTTTTCAAAGCGATTGGCCACCTTCACGAACAGCAGCGGCCCCAACGGGTAGGCTAGGGTGATGATGAAGGCGTAGAGCAAACTGTGGGTCACGCTGACGCCCTGGCCGGACAGCAACGCCGGCAACCAATTGCCGAAGCCAAAGAAACCGATGGCCTGGAACACATGAAACACGATCAGCATCAACGCGCGGCGGCGGTACGGCGGTTGCCAGATATCGGCAAAGCGGCCACTGCCTTGCACGCTGACGGCTTGCGGCTCGGGTTCGTCCAGCGGTTTGCCGTGGTCTTTCTGGCAGCGTGCTTCCAGGTTGTCCATGATCGTCCCCGCTTCTGCGAAGCGGCCCTTTTGCGCAAGCCAGCGCGGTGACTCTGGCAGGCGCTTGCGCAGTTGCCAGATAAACAGCGCAAACACCGCACTGCTCAGCACCACCCAGCGCCAGCCCGACACGCCGAACGGCGCTTGCGGCACCAACCACCACGACATCAATGCCACCGCCGGCACCGACAGAAACTGGATGAAAAACGCAAAGGCAAACGCCGAGCTGCGCATGCGCTTGGGCACCAGTTCCGAGAGGTAGGCGTCGATGGTCACCAGTTCGATACCCAGGCCGATCCCCACCAGGAAACGCATGCCGATGATGCCCAGCGCTGACGTTTGAAGCCCCATCAACACGGTAGCGACGGTGTACCAGATCAACGCAAAGGTGAAGATCGCCCGGCGCCCGAAGCGGTCGGCGATGGGGCTTAGCAGGCTGGCGCCAAGGAACAGACCGAGAAAGGTCGCCGAGGCGAAGGCGGCCTGATCCGAGAAGCCGAACACACCCTCGCTGCCGGTGTGGAAAATCCCGTCGCTGATCAGGCCGGGGCTGATGTAGGCGGTCTGGAACAGGTCATACAGCTCGAAAAAACCACCGATGGACAGCAGCGCGACCAGGCGCCAGACGGTGGCGACGGCGGGCAGGCGGTCAATGCGTGCGCTGATGTGGGCGGCGCGGATCGGGTCGATGCCGTCGGTGCTAGAGAGTACGGGCATGGGAAAACTCAATAAGTGATCGGAATCTCGACTGTTTGAAACGCGCCATCCTGGGGATGCTTTTTCTCGCAGCGTGCTCAGTTATGGCCGTCGAGGGCAAAGGTTTTGAAGCCGGAGCGCTGGCTGAGGCGCTGGTAATACGCTTGCACCGCAGGATAGTCGGGATGCGCCAGTGGGGCGTTGCGCCAGCGGTGCGCCGAGAGGCCGATGAGGATGTCGGCCAGGGTGAACTCATCGCCCGCGACGTAGGCGTCGGTCTTGAGCAACTGCTGTTCGAGCAGGCCCATCTTGTCATTCCACGCTTGCACGCCAGCCTGGATGCGCTGCGGGTCCTGGTAGTCCGGGTTCTGGCGCACCAGCGCATGGAACGCATAGCCCCACGACGGATTGAGTTCGGTGGCTTGCCAGTCCATCCATTGCTCGACGCGCGCCCGTGGCGCGGGTTCGGCGGGGAACAGGTCGTGGCGTTGGTAGAGGCCGACGAGGTAGCGGCAGATGGTGTTGGACTCCCACAGCACGCCGTGGTCGTCGATCAGCACCGGCACCTGGGCGTTGGGGTTCAGGGCGAGGAACTCAGCGGATTGAGTGGGCTTGAAGCCGATGCCCCAGTCTTCGCGCTGGTAGTCAATGCCCAGTTCCTGGCAGGTCCAGAGTACTTTGCGCACGTTGATGGAAGAGGTGCGGCCCAAGATTTTCAGTGAGTGTCCCATGGTGCTTCCCTGGCATTTGGAGAAGGCTCAATCTAGCAGGGGTGATAGCAATGTGGGAGGGGGTTTGCCCCCTACCACATGGGTCAAGTGCTTTCCCGTATCTGCAATTCAAAGCCCATATCCACCACCGGCTTGGCGATTTTGCTGCCCGCCATGATCGTCAGCAGATGCTCCGCCGCCCGCCGGCCAATCGCTTCCCTTGGTGTACTGATACTGCTCAGGCGCGGCACCATGAACGACGACGCCGGTAAATCGTTGAAGCCCAGCACAGCTACGCGCTCCGGCACCTTGATGCCATGGCGCATGGCCTCCAGCAGGGCGCCCTGGGCCAGGTCGTCGTTGCCGAAAAAGATCGCATCCACGTCCGGATGGGTTGCCAGCAACTGCAGGAACAATTCACCTCCCAGGCCGACTGAGGAAGGGCGCGGCGTCAGTAGTTCCAGCGCCGGGTCGTACAGGCCGGCCTGTTGCAGCGCCCGGCGGAAACCTTCACCGCGCAGCAGCGTGCGTTGGTCCAGTTGCGCGCCGATATACGCCAGGCGCTTGCGCCCACGGGACAGCAAGTGCGCCGCCGCTGTCTCACCCGCCGCCAGTTGCGAGAAACCCACGCAGTTCACCCCGGCGTTGGGGTCCAGGTCCATCATGTACACGCAAGGCACGTTGCTGGCCTCGACCATTCGTCGGGCGCTTTCGGTGCGATCAAAGCCGGTCAGCAACAAGCCCCGTGGCTGATAGGCCATGTAGTTGCGCAACAGGTTTTCTTCTTCGTCGCGGGAATAGTGGGAATTGCCGATCAGCACTTCGAAGCCCTTGGGCCGCAGAACCTGGTGGATGGCTTCGAGGGTTTCGATAAACAGCAGGTTGGACAACGACGGCACCAACACCACCACCGAGTGGCTCTGGGCCGAGGCCAGGGCGCGGGCGGCGGGGTTGACCACATAGTTCAGTTCGGCGGCGGCCTGCTGTACTTTCTCCACCAGTTCGGTGGCGACGGTACTGATGCCGCGCAGGGCGCGGGAGGCGGTAATCGGGCTGACGCCGGCCAGGCGGGCGACTTCGTTAAGGGTCGGGCGACCCGTGGTGCGCATTTTTTTATCGTTCTTGGAGGTCATCAGGCGGCTTGCCAAACAAAAATCGAGGCACTAAGGTAGCGCTGTCTCCAAGTAGCTGCAAATGCTTGAACGCTGGGTTGCCTGATCCGGTTCAAATGATTGGAGAGGATGCACGCGTCACTCCATAAAAATGACAAGACGGCGCGGGAAAGCCTGTTTTTGCACTAGCCTTACAGCGTGCAAAGGTAGCGCTATCTGCGTCCTGAGGTGTTTCATGAGTCAACCTGTTACCGCCCTGGTCATCATGGGTGTCGCCGGCTGTGGCAAGACCAGTGTCAGCGAGGCCCTGTGCCGCTTGAACGGCGCCACCGCGATCGAAGGCGACAGCTTTCACCCCGCCGCCAACATCGAAAAGATGAGTGCCGGCCACCCCCTCAACGACGACGACCGCGCCGGCTGGCTCGACATCCTGTGCGATGAACTGCGCCGTTCGCTCAAGGCGGGCGAGCATCCCGTGCTCACCTGTTCCGCCCTCAAGAAGAAATACCGCGACCACTTGCGCGAAGCCGCCCCGGGCCTGGGTTTTGTGTTCCTGGAACTGACCCGTGAAGTGGCGGCCGACCGAGTGTCCCATCGCCCCGGGCATTTCATGCCGGCCAGCCTCATAGACAGCCAGTTCGCCACCCTTGAATCGCCCAAGGGCGAGCCGCTGACCCTGGCCCTCAATGCCAGCGAAGACAGCGTCGAGCAGTTGGCCGAGCAGACCAATGCCTGGTGGCTGCAACACGGCTTTGAACCAACCCATTGATTTTTTGCCGGAAAAGATAGCGCTGTCCCCGGCAGGAAATTCAACACCCGCTTTAATAACAACAACAAACAGGAGAGACCCCCCATGTTTGGCATGTCCCACGAGTCCTACCTGCTGCTAGACGCAGTGGTTACCATCATCGGGTTGATCGTTCTGATCACCAAGTTCAAGGTGCACCCGTTCATTGCACTGATCATCGCGGCCGGCTTCCTCGGCCTGACCTCGGGCATGCCCGTGGACAAGATCATCAAGGCGTTCCAGGACGGCTTCGGCGGAGTGCTCGGCTTTGTCGGCATCATCCTCGCGCTGGGTACGATGCTCGGCAAGATGATGGCCGAATCCGGCGGTGCCGATCAGATCGCCCAGACCCTGATCCGTGCCTTCGGCAAAGAGAAGGTCCAGTGGGCCATGATGTTCGCTGCGTTCCTGGTGGGTATCCCGCTGTTCTTCGAGATCGGCTTTGTGCTGCTGATCCCGCTGGTGTTCATCGTCGCGCGCCGTACCGGTGTGTCGCTGATCAAGATCGGCATTCCGTTGCTGGCCGGCCTGTCGGCGGTACACGGCCTGGTGCCACCGCACCCGGGCCCGCTGCTGGCTATCGGCGTGTTTGGCGCGGACATCGGCAAGACCATTCTCTACGGCCTGATCGTCGCACTGCCGACAGCGATCATTGCCGGCCCGATCTTCGGTACGTTCATCGCCAAGTACATCCCGGGCAACCCGTCCCAGGAACTGGTCGATCAACTGGCCCGCGAGCCTGAGAACAAAGACCTGCCGAGCTTCGGCATTACCTTGGTCACCGTGCTGCTGCCGGTGTTCCTGATGCTGCTGAAAACCTTCGCCGACATCGCGTTTGCCGAAGGCAACGTGGTACGCAACTGGATGGACATGATCGGTCACCCGATCACCGCCTTGCTGCTGGCGTTGCTGCTGTCGCTGTACACCTTTGGCCATCGCCAGGGCATCCACTCCAAGCAGATCCTCAAGCTGCTCGACGCCAGCCTCGCGCCGACCGCCGCGATCATCCTGATCATCGGTGCCGGTGGTGGCTTCAAGCAGATGCTGGTGACCAGCGGTGTGGGCGATGTGATCGGCCACATGGCGGTGAACGCGCAGATCAACCCGATCCTGCTGGCGTGGCTGGTGGCGGCGGTGATCCGTGTGGCGACCGGTTCGGCTACCGTCGCGACCATTACCGGCGCGGGTATCGTGGTGCCGGTGGTGGGGATGATTCCGGGGGTTAACCGTGAGCTGCTGGTGCTGGCGACGGGGGCGGGCTCGTTGATCCTGTCTCACGTCAACGATGCGGGGTTCTGGCTGGTGAAGCAGTACTTCAACATGACCGTGGCCGAGACGTTCAAGACGTGGACGGCGATGGAGACCATTCTGTCGGTGGTGGCGTTGATTTTCATCATGCTGCTGTCGCTGGTGGTCTAAGCCACACCGCGGAACAAATGTGGGAGGGGGCTTGCCCCCGATAGCAGAGTGTCAGTCACCGCATCTGGTGACTGATCTACCGCCATCGGGGGCAAGCCCCCTCCCACAGTTTTGACCACATTCCTACCGGTAGATTGGGTCAGGCTTTAGTGACCAACCCATCCGCGCGAAACATCCCGCGAATCCCGCGCACCGCCTGGCGAATCCGATCCTGGTTCTCGATCAGCGCAAAGCGCACGTGATCATCGCCATACTCGCCAAAGCCGATGCCCGGCGACACACACACCTTGGCTTCCAGCAGCAACTTCTTGGCAAATTCCAACGAGCCCAGGGCGGCATACTGCTCGGGAATCTTGGCCCAGACGTACATCGACGCCTTCGGGTTCTCCACCATCCAGCCCAGCTCATGCAGGCCCTTGACCAGCACGTTGCGGCGTTGGCGATACTGCTCGGCAATGTCCTTCACGCACTGTTGGTCGCCTTCCAGCGCAGCAATCGCCGCCACCTGCAGCGGGGTGAAGGTGCCGTAGTCGTGGTAGCTCTTGATCCGCGCCAGGGCGTTGACCAGTTCCGAGTTACCCACCATGAATCCGATGCGCCAGCCGGCCATGTTGTAGCTCTTGGACAGGGTGAAAAACTCCACCGCAATGTCCTTGGCGCCCGGCACTTGCATGATCGACGGGGCTTTCCAGCCGTCGTAGACGATGTCGGCGTAGGCCAGGTCATGCACCACCAGCACGTCGTACTGCTTGGCCAGGGAGATCACGCGTTCGAAGAAGTCCAGCTCCACGCACTGCGCGGTAGGGTTGGACGGGAAGCCCAGGATCATCATTTTCGGCTTGGGGATCGAGCCGCGAATCGCCCGTTCCAGCTCAGCGAAGAAGTCCACGCCAGGCACCAGCGGCACTGAACGCACCTGGGCACCGGCAATCACCGCACCGTAGATGTGGATCGGATAGCTCGGGTTGGGCACCAGCACCGTGTCGCCCTGGTCCAGGGTGGCGAGCATCAAGTGCGCCAGGCCTTCCTTGGAACCGATGGTGACGATGGCTTCCGACTCGGGGTCGATGTCCACTTCATAGCGGTCCTTGTACCAGCGCGAAATCGCTCGGCGCAGACGCGGAATGCCTTTGGAGGTGGAGTAGCCGTGGGTGTCTTCACGCTGGGCGACGGTGACCATTTTCTCCACGATGTGGGCAGGCGTGGCGCCGTCAGGGTTACCCATGCTCAAGTCGATGATGTCTTCGCCGCGCCGACGCGCAGCCATCTTCAGCTCGGCAGTGATATTGAAAACATACGGGGGGAGTCGATCTATGCGCGCAAAGCGGCGCGGCGAACCTTGGTCGGCCATTGTTGCCTCGAGAGTACGTAAGCGCCCGGAACCGTCCGAGCGACGTCGGCCACTGCGGTGGCCTGCGGGGCAGACAATACGGTCGATGATGGCCAGTTGTCCAGATGCGTAGGAAAATTTTCTGCATGGAGTAGCGCATGGATATGCCCCTATACTCGATACGGGTTTGTTCCCTCATAAGAAGGAGACTGTTCGTATGGATCAGCAGACAAAACAACCGTTGGAGCCACGCATGGAAGCAGGCAAGGCCCTGGTGATTGCCGGTGTACAGGGGCGTTATTCGAAGGCCACCGTGGGCGATATTCCCAAATTGTGGGAGTTGTTCGACACCTGCATCAAGGACATCAAGAAGCGCGTCGGCGGTGTGACCTATGGCGTTTGCCATAACCCCAACCATGGCGAATTCGACTACATGGCGGGGGTCGAAGTCCCCAACAAGGGCGACGTGCCGAGCAACTTTGAATACATCGAAATTCCGCCGCTCAACTATGCCGTGTTCCCGCATTACGGGCCGGTGCAGGCGCTGGAACAGACTTACGAACGCATCATGTTCGAGTGGCTGCCGCACTCGGGCTACAAGGTGATGGGTGCGGATTTCGAACGCTACAGCGAGGATTTTGATGCGCGTAAGGGCACCGGGACGGTGGAGATCTGGTTGCCGGTGGGCGAAAGAGGCTGAAGCACTCGCCGATGTCACGTAAACAGGACATTAACGTCTGAAAGTCATGTTTACGTGACATCAAAGGGCTGGGTTAAACACCCTCTTCAATCTGCGCTCATACCCGATCCGCCCTTTATACGCCTCCCCGCTATCGACCCAACCAGCCGACAGATACAACCCCATCGCCGCCACATTGTCCGCGTCCACCGACAACTCCAGGCCCCTGATCTTCGGCCACGCAGCCAATGCCGCCGCCGGCAGTGCCTGCAAGCACGCCTTGCCGAACCCGCGCCCTTGTTGATGCCGATCGACCTGCAACGCATGCAGGGTCGCGCTGTGCTCATCGGCCCAATGGGGCAGGCACGGTGGGCGTTTGAGCAGCAGGAAGGCCACCGGGATTTCATCGGCGAGCAGGGCGAAGCCTTTGATGGCACCGGTGCTGGGATTGACCAGCAGGCTGTTCAGCGCACAGTAGATATCGCCGGAGTACGGCAGTTGCTCGGGATGCACTTGCAGGGTGTCGAGTTGCTGTTTCTGCACAAGGCTCAGCGTCTCATAGGCGACGAGGCGGGTTTCCATCGGTGGCGCATCCGAAATCCTACAAAGAGGCGTGGATTCTAGCGGGTTTGCCGAGGGCGAAATTATTTTTAAGCGGGGTGTCGATTTGTCGGCGGGCCATTCGACCAAGGGTGTCTTCCGTGATGTTTTCCAACCCGAGGAGTATCGCCATGAGCACTGCCATCAACACCCTGATCGAACAATGGAAGCAAGCTGTCACCGCCAAGGATGTCGACAAGATTGTCAGCTTTTATGCCGAGGATATCGTCGCGTTCGACGCCGTTGGCGCCCTGCAATTCAAAGGCAAGGCCGCTTACCAGGCGCACTGGAAGGCCTGCATGGAGTTCTGCCCCGGCCCCGGCGTTTTCGACTTTCATGAGCTGCATATCGTAACCGGAGAAGACAGCGCCTTTGCCCACTGGCTCGCCCACTGTGGTGGCGCCGGGCCGGATGGCGTGCTCAAGACGTGCTGGATGCGGGTCAGCGCCGGTTACCAGCGCATCAACGGGCAGTGGAAGGTGGTGCATGAGCACTGGTCCGCGCCTTTTGACATGGAAACCGGCGCCGGTCTGTTCGACCTGAAACCCTGACCTGCGCGATCTATAGTCAGTAATCCGAAAACGGAGAACGCCATGAAATACTTGTGCCTGATCTACAGCAACGAACAGGTGCTGCACACCTCGCCGGACAGCCCCGCCGACCCGGAGTGCTTCGCCTACGCGCAGTCCGTGCAGGCCAGCGGTCGCATGCTGGCCGCCGAGCCGTTGGAGTCGATGAGCACCGCCACCACCGTGCGCATGCGCAATGGCAAGCTGTCGATCACCGACGGGCCGTTTGCCGAAACCAAGGAACAGCTCGCCGGCTTCTACCTGATCGAGGCCCGTGACTTGAACGAAGCGATCCAGGTGGCTGGCGGTATTCCGGCCGCCCGGGTCGGCAGTGTAGAAGTGCGTCCCGTGCGTGAATTGAATCTGTGACTGCAACAACCTCGGTCGATGCCCTTTACCGCAGTGAATCACGTCGGGTTCTCGCAACGCTGATTCGCTTGCTGGGCGACTTCGACCTGGCCGAAGAAGCCCTGCACGACGCGTTTTTCGTCGCCGTGCAGCGCTGGCCCCTGGACGGTGTGCCGGCCAACCCAAGGGCATGGCTGGTGTCGACCGGGCGCTTCAAGGCCATCGACCGTCTGCGCCGCCAGGCGCGGTTTACCCCGTTGTTGCAGGAGCAGGCCGACATGCTGGAAGCGGCTGACTGGAGCGATCAAGACGTGGAAGACGACCGCCTGCGCCTTATTTTCACCTGCTGCCACCCAGCACTGGCGGCAGATGCCCAGGCGGCGCTGACCCTGCGTGAGATCTGCGACCTCACCACCGAGGAAATCGCCCGGGCGTTCCTGGCCACGCCGGCGACCATCGCCCAGCGCATCGTGCGCGCCAAGGGCAAGATCCGCGAGGCGAAAATCCCTTATCAAGTGCCGTCCAGGGAGGCGCTGCCGGAGCGTTTGGATGCGGTGCTGCGGGTGATTTACCTGGTGTTCAACGAGGGGTATTCGGCGTCCATCGGTGCCGACCTGACCCGCGAGGAGTTGACCCGCGAAGCGATTCGCCTGGGGCGCCTGCTGATGGAGTTGTTGCCCGAACCGGAAGTCATGGGCCTGCTGGCCTTGATGCTGCTGCACGAGTCCCGCTGCCCGGCGCGCACCTCGGCCGAGGGTGAGTTGGTGCTGCTGGCTGAGCAGGATCGCTCGCTGTGGGACGCCTCGTTGATTGCCGAAGGTTGTGCCCTGGTCGAGCGCGCGCTGGGCACACGGCGCTTTGGTCCGTATTGCCTGCAGGCCGCCATCGCCGCGGTGCATGCCGAAGCGGCGCGTGCCGATGAGACGGACTGGCCGCAGATCGTCGGGCTCTACGATGTATTGCTCAGGGCCGTGCCGTCACCGGTGATCGAACTGAACCGCGCCGTAGCCCTGGCCATGCGCGATGGGCCGTTGGCGGGGTTGCAGCAGGTGGAGGGCATTCTGGCACGCGGCGAGTTGCTGGATTACCACTGGGTGCATTCGGCGCGGGGGGAATTCTGCCGGCAACTGGGGCGCGTCGAAGAGGCGCGCGCCGCCTACGCAAAAGCCCTGTCGCTGACCCAGCAGGGCCCGGAACGACGTTTCCTCGAACAACGTTTGCAAAACCTGTAGGCGGTGTCATTCGAGCATTTGACTGAGCATCCAACTGCCCGCCGGCCCGGGTGGGTGTTGTCGCGACCACAACGCATCCACCGCCACCGAGCGTGGCCAACCCCGAACGTTGAGTTCAACCAGCTCGGCATTGCCAAAGCGCTCCACTAACCAGCGTGGTAACTCCGCCCAGCCGAAACCGAGTTGAGCCATCTCCATCAGCATCAGAAAACTCGGCGCCGACCACACCCGGCCCATGGGGCGTGTCTCGTTGGGGCTGATGATGCTTGCCAGGCGCAGTTCCCGGTGTTGTTGCAGGGCTTGCGAGTCGATGTTTTCTACGCGCGCCAATGGGTGAGTGGGGGCGACGAACAGTGCGATTTCCGTGCGTTCGGCCACGGGCGAGTGGGTCAGGTCGGGCGGGTAGATGTGCTGGGCTTCGATCAAGGCAATCTGTGCACGGCCGCTCTGCACCAGGGCGATCAGGTCTTCACACTCGGCGATCAGCCATTCCAGTTCAAGGTCCGGGTAGCGATGTTCAAAGGCCTTGAGGGCGATCTCGAAGCGTTCCGACTGATACGTATCGGACATGGCGATCGTGACCTTCGGCTCCAACCCCTGGGACAACTGGCTCGCCGCCAGTTCCAGACGACTGCTGGCCTCCAGCACCTGTTCGGCGCGTTGCAGCAGCACATGGCCGGCCGGGGTCAGCGTCGGCTTGCGGCTGCTGCGGTCGAACAGCACCACATCCAGGTCAATCTCCAGGCTCGCCACGGCTGCACTGACGGTGGACTGGCTCTTGCCCAGCTTGCGTGCCGCCGCCGAAAACGAGCCTTGGGTGGCGGCCTGGACAAACGCTTGCAGCACTTCGTGGGAGGCCATGACTATCGCCTTGATCGATGATTATTAGTTATGAAGTATCGATTCAAAGGGTAATCATGGCAACCATCGTCCTTCACAGAGCACAGGTTATGAGCCCTACCAAGTCGATTACTGAACGCGTTTGCCAGGCCCTGGGTTTTGAAGGCCTGGCGTTGTTGATCTGTACGCCGCTGCTGGTCTGGATCACCGGCAGGCCGGCCCTGGAAATGGGCGCAGTGACCCTGGGCCTGAGCCTGTTGGCGCTGACCTGGAACGTCATCTTCAACAGCCTGTTCGACCGCCTCAAGGTGCGCCTGCAACTGTCCAACGGCGGTTGGACGCGGGTGTTGCATGCGCTGATGTTCGAAGGCGGGCTGATCATCGTCGCCGTGCCGCTGATCGCGGCGTGGCTGAACATCAGCCTGATGCAGGCGTTCATGCTCGACATCGGCGTGTTGCTGTTTTTCCTGCCGTACACCTATGTGTATCACTGGGGGTATGACGTGATCCGGGAAAAAATCATCAACAGAAACGCGCCTGCAGGTTATGTGTGAAATCAGAGGAACATGCCGCCTGAGGCTTCGATGCGTTGCCCGGTGATCCAGTGGCTGCCATCGGCCAGCAGGGTCGAGATCGCCCCGCCAATGTCGTCCGGCAAACCGGCGCGACCCAGGGCGGTGTTGTTGGCCACCATCGCATTCACATCCGGGTTGTCGCGCACGGCGCCGCCGCTGAAATCCGTGGCAATGGCGCCAGGGGCCAGGGTGTTCACGCTGATCCCGCGCGGGCCCAGTTCCTTGGCCTGGTAGCGCGACAGCACTTCCACCGCACCTTTCATCGACGCATAAGCCGCATACCCCGGCAGGCTGAACCGCGCCAGGCCGCTGGAAATATTGAGGATGCGCCCACCATCGCAGATCAGCGGCAGCAATTTTTGCGTGAGGAAAAACGGCGCCTTGAAGTGGATCGCTACCAATTGGTCGAACTGCGCTTCGGTGGTCTCGGCAAAACTGGCGTGGGCGCCGATACCGGCGTTGTTGATCAGAAAGTTGAAGTGATCCTGTGCGAACACATCCTTGAGCAGGGTGCCGACTTCGCCGACAAAGGCATCGAAGCGGTCGCTCTGGCTCACATCCAGTTGCAGCATGGCGGCGCGGCCACCCAGGGCCTGGACCTGCTCGACCACCGTCTGGGCTTCAGCCGCCGCGCTGTGGTAGGTGCCGATGATGTCGACGCCCTGGGCCGCCAGGTGCAGCGCGGCGCTTTTGCCCAGGCCACGGCTGGCGCCGGTGATCAGTGCGATTTTACGGGGCATGGTGCAGTCCTCTCAGGTGATTAGTGGGACTGAGTGTATTTATTCGTCCGTAACGTGATAAACAGCGCCATACCGGAATCACTGGCCGGATAAGGCGAACAATCCCATGAATAAACTTGAGCTGTTGCGCACCTTCGTGCGCGTCACCGAACTGTCGAGTTTTACCCAGGCCGGCGAGAGCCTCGGCCTGCCGCGCTCGACCGTGTCCGAGCATGTGCAAGCCCTGGAAGAACTGCTCGGCGCGCGCCTGTTGCAACGCACCACGCGTAAGGTGCAGGCGACCCAGGACGGCCGGGTTTTGTATGAGCGCAGCAAGGACCTGCTGTCGCATATGGAGGAGTTGGAGGGGTTGTTTCGCCAGGCTGAGGCGCAACTGAGCGGGCGCATCCGGGTGGACATGCCCACCGTGATGGCGAGGGAGTTGATCCTGCCGCGCTTGCCCGAATTCATGGACGCGCATCCGCTGATCGAGCTGGAGATCAGCAGTTCCGACCGCCAGGTGGACCTGATCGCCGAAGGCTTTGATTGCGTGTTGCGTGTCGGTGCCCAGCCGGATCAAACGGTGGTCGCACGAAAAGTCTGCAGCATGCCGATGGTCAACTGCGTAAGCCCGGTCTACCTGCAACGCTATGGCTCGCCGATGACCCTGGCGGACCTGGCGCAGCATCAACTGGTGCATTACGTGCGGCCGCTGGGGTCACGTTCGGCGGGCTTCGAGTACCAGCAGGGCAACAAGGTGCACCGCGTGCCGATGGCCGGGCGGGTCACGGTTAACAGCACAGATGCCTATCAGGCTGCCTGCCTGGGTGGTTTCGGGATTACCCAGGTGCCGTTGCTCGGTATCCGCGAGTTGCTGGCGCGTGGCGAACTGGTCAGCGTCCTGCCGGATTACCCGGCTCCCCCGTTGGACGTGTCGCTGCTCTATGCCGGGCAACGGCATTTGCCGCAACGTGTGCGGGTATTCATGGAGTGGCTGGCTGCGACGTTGCAAGCCCAGCTCTAACGCCGTGCCGACAATTGCTGCGGTGCCAGGAACGCGTCGTGGAAGTAATCGCGCACCGCCTGCATCGCCGGGGTGAACGCGCGCTCGCGGTGCCAGGCCAGGCCCACGCTCATCGGCGTGACGGGGTCGGTGACGGTGAGGGTTTCGATGCGCTTGCCTTCCAGGGACCAGGGCCGATGCACCAGGTCGGACAGGATCGCCACGCCGCTGCCATTGGCGACCATGCTGCGCACCGCTTCCACCGAACTGGTGCGCAGCCGCACCTGGGGCGTTTGCCCGGCCTGTTCCCAATAGCGCATGGCGCTGTGTTCGGCCTCGTCGACGGTGAGCAGGATGTAGGGTTCCCGGGCCACATCGGCCAGGCTCACGGCGCCGCGTTCGCACAGCGGGTGGTGGCTGGGCAGCCACAGGCGGCGTTCCGAGTTGAACAAGATCTCCGAGACGATAGCCGGGTGGGTAAGGTTGGCGGTGAGCACCACCGCCATGTCGAACTGGCCGTCGAGCAAACCCTGTTCGATGGCCTGGCGTTCCTGCTCGAAGACCTCGATGGTCACGTCCGGGTGCCAGTGCTCCATGCGCTGCAAGTGGTGCGGCAGGAAGTAGCCGAGCACCGTGTAGCTGGCCGCCAGGCGCAGCACGCCGCTGGCGCGGTAGTCGGGCAGCGGGCTGTTCAGCGCGTCATCGACACTGCGCAGGATCACATAGGCGCGGTTGAGAAAATGCCGCCCGGCGTCGGTCAGGTTCATGCCCTGGGCCGAGCGCACGAACAGTTGCACACCGAGCATGCCCTCCAGCTCCTTGATCGCCGTGGTCACCGCCGACTGGGAGATGTTCAGGTGGATGGCCGCCTGGGAAATCTGGCCGATCTCGGCGGTGGCGACAAAGTAGCGGACTTGGCGCAAGGTCAGGGACATCGGCCTCTCCAAAACGTAGCATTATCTGATTTTCAGAAGATGGGTCATCTGATAATAGATCTTCCCAAGGGGTCAAGGGGCAGCCTACTTTTCCTGCATCACTTAGGCGGAGCGACTTCGATGCAGGCAGTGGATTTCAATTCGGACATGGGCGAAGGCTTCGGCCCCTGGACCATCGGCGATGGCGTCGACGCTGAGCTGATGGCCTACATCAGCTCGGCCAATATCGCCACCGGCTTCCACGCCGGCGACCCCGGCACCATGCGCCGCACCGTCGAGCGGGCCAAGCAATTGGGCGTGGGCATCGGCGCGCATCCTGGCTTCCGGGACCTGGTCGGCTTTGGCCGCCGCCATATCAACGCTCCGGCCCAGGAGCTGGTGGACGACATGCTCTACCAGCTTGGTGCTCTGCGGGAAATTGCCCGCGCCCAAGGCATGACTCTGCAACACATCAAACCCCACGGCGCGCTGTACATGCACCTGGCCCGCGACGAAGAAGCCGCGCGCCTGCTGGTGCAGAACCTGCGCATCATCGAGCCGACGCTGCTGCTGTACTGCATGCCCAACTCGGTGATCTGGCGTGTCGCGCAGGAGCTGGGACAGCCGGTGGTCCGGGAGTTTTATGCCGACCGTGAGTACGATCTGACCGGCTCCATCGTGTTTACCCGCAATGTGCGGGCGCTGGACCCGGCGACGGTGGCGGCGCGCGTCCTGCGGGCCTGTCAGACGGGACTTGTGCGAACCGTGGAAGGCGAAGACCTGTTTATCGAATTCGACTCCATCTGCCTGCACAGCGACACCCCCGGTGCGCTGGAGCTGGTGGAAGCCACCCGCGAAGCGCTGGACCAAGCGGGCATCACGGTCAAGACACCACAATAAAAATCATCGCCTTATTTTTTCGCCTGCCTTTCTACAATGATTCCAAGAGGAACAGACATGGCTGAAACGTCCCCCATCCGCTACAGCTTCGGCGGTGATGAACACCTGTTTGCCGAGGTCAGCGACAGCATGTCCCTGGAGGCTTTTTTCAAGGGCATGGCGGTGACCCGCGCGGTGGAGCGCCTGGCGCTGGAAGGCGTGCTGGATGTGTGCCTGGCCAACGCATCGTTCCAGATCCGCTTCGACCCCGACCGCATCGCGCCCCACGTATTGCTCGACGCGGTGCAGACCGCCGAAGCCCAGGCCGTGGCCGAACGCACGCTGCACACGCGCATCATCGAAATCCCGGTGCTGTACAACGACCCGTGGACCCATGAAACCCTCATGCGTTTTCGCGACCGCCACCAGGACCCCAGCGGCACCGACCTGGAATATGCTGCGCGCATCAATGGCCTGGCCGATGTCGACGCGTTTATCGCTGCCCACAGCGGTGCGCCGTGGTTTGTGTCGATGGTCGGGTTTGTCGCGGGCTTGCCGTTCATGTTCCAGATGGTCGAGCGCGAGCGGCAGTTGCAGGTGCCCAAGTACCTGCGCCCGCGCACCGACACGCCGAAACTCACCCTCGGCCATGGCGGCTGTTTTGGTTGCATCTACTCGGTGCGCGGTGCCGGCGGTTACCAGATGTTCGGCGTGACCCCGGCGCCGATCTATGACCCGGCGCAGCAGTTGGCCTACCTCAAGGAGCACATGGTGTTCTTCCGGCCTGGCGATATCGTGCAGTTCAAACCCATGGACCGTGACGCCTACGACCGAGCGGTGGCCGAGGTGGACGCAGGACGTTTCGACCTGCGTATCCGCCCGGTGGAATTTTCCCTCGACGCTTTTCTCGCCGACCCCATTGGCTACCCGAAAACCCTGCAGGAGGCGCTGGCATGATCAAGGTCCTCAAACCCGGCCTCGCCACCTCCGTGCAAGACCTTGGCCGCGAAGGTTACTACCACCTGGGCATCCCGCCGTCGGGTGCGTTGGATCAATACGCGTTGAGCGCGGCCAACCACCTGGTGGGCAACCCGGTGGGCGCGGCGGGTCTGGAATGCACATTGATCGGCCCTGAACTGCAGTTCCAACAGGATGCGCTGGTGGCCCTCAGCGGCGCCTTGATGTCGCCGCGCCTTGACGGTGAAGTGGTGCACCAGGACACCGCGTTCCAGGTGCGCGCCGGGCAGGTGTTGCGCTTTGAATTTCCCAAGGCGGGGGCGCGGACTTACCTCGCGGTGGCCGGTGGCATTGATGTGCCGCTGGTGCTCGGTAGCCGCTCGACCTACACTCTCGGCGCGCTTGGCGGCTTTCAGGGGCGGCGCTTGCAGGAAGGCGATGAATTGCCCATCGGTGAAGCCAGTGGCACCGGGCGCGCGGGCAACAGTCTGCCGATGGCGTTGCGTCGCTCAGTGGGCGGGGATATCACCCTGCGCGTGGTGCCGGGGCTGTATTACGAGCGCCTCACGGATGCGGCAAAAAGCAGTTTTTTCGCCGAGCCCTGGACCGTGGGTTCCGAAGCCGACCGCATCGGCTATCGCTTCAAGGGCGGCAGTGCGTTGAGCTTCCAGCCACGGGAGCAGCCGTTTGGCGCGGGGTCGGACCCTTCGAACATCGTCGACAGTTGCTACCCGATCGGTTCGATCCAGGTGCCGGCTGGCTTGGAGCCGATTGTGTTGCACCGGGATGCGGTGTCGGGCGGTGGCTACGCGATGATCGGCACGGTGATCAGCGCCGACCTGGATTTGATCGGGCAGATGCAACCGAACCAGCGGGCCGGGTTTGTGGCGGTGACGCTGGAGCAGGCGTTGGAGGCGCGGCGTGTCTACAAGAAGCGGTTGAAGATAATGTCCGGGCTGTTCGCAGGATAAAACTGCGGGAGGGGGCTTGCCCCCGATAGCGGTGGACCAGCCAGCTTATCTATAGCTGACCCCCTGCAATCGGGGGCAAGCCCCCTCCCACATTTGGTTCTCTGTTCACTTTTGCTTTGGTTTTGTGTCAGAAAAGTTGGGTGAACAGCCAGTAGAGGCTGCCGGAAAGCAGAATCGCCGCCGGCAACGTCAGCACCCACGCCATCGCCAAGTTGCGGATCGTGCGCATCTGCAACCCACCCCCGTTCGCCACCATGGTTCCCGCCACACCCGACGACAGCACATGGGTGGTCGACACCGGCAACCCATACATGTCTGCCGCGCCGATGGTCAGCATCGCTACCATCTCCGCCGAGGCGCCCTGTGCGTAAGTCAGGTGGGTCTTGCCGATCTTCTCGCCCACGGTCACCACGATGCGCTTCCAGCCAACCATGGTGCCCAGGCCCAGGGCGATGGCCACGGCGATTTTCACCCACAACGGAATAAAGCGCGTGGAATTGTCGATCTGTTGCTTGAACAGTTGCAGCTTGCCCTGGGTGTCGGCGTCGAAGCTGCCGACCTTGCCCTTGTCCATCAGGCGAATGGTTTCGCTGGTCAGGTACATGTCGTTACGCACGTTGCCGACGGCTTCGGCAGGCACCTTGGCCAGGGAGCCATAACCTTTGACTTCATCACCGATCTGCCCGGCGAGGGCGGCGAGGGCGGGGATCAGTTCCGGGGTGGCTTCCTTGGTGCGCACGTAGGTGGAGAGGATCGGACGCGGGTCACCGGTCAGCGCTTGTGGGGCACTTTTCACCAGGGCGACCTGGGTGACTTCGGCCACTGCCGCGAACTGCAGCGACTGCTCGGCCGGCATGGTGCGGTTCAGCGCGTAGGCCATCGGCAAGGTGCCCACCAGGATCAGCATGATCAGGCCCATGCCTTTTTGCCCATCGTTGGAGCCATGCGCAAAGGACACGCCGGTGCAGGTGGCGATCAGCATGCCGCGGATCCACCACGGTGGCGGGGTGTCGCCCTTGGGCGCCTTGTACAGCGCGCGGTTCTTGACGAAGGCGCGCAGGGCCAGCAACAGCATCGCCGCAAACGCGAAGCCGATCAGCGGCGACAGCAGCAAGGCGTAACCGATCTTGATCGCCTGGCTCCAGTCCACACCGCTGGTACCGTCACGCCCGTGCATCAAGGCATTCGCCACGCCCACGCCGATGATCGAACCGATCAGCGTGTGGGACGACGACGCCGGCAAGCCCAGCCACCAGGTGCCGAGGTTCCACAGGATCGCGGCGATCAGCAGGGCGAAGATCATCGCAAAGCCGGCGGAAGAACCCACCTGCAGAATCAGCTCGACCGGCAGCAACGCAATAATCCCGAACGCCACCGCGCCGCTCGAAAGCAGCACGCCGAGGAAGTTGAAAAAGCCCGACCACACCACCGCAAAATGCGGCGGCAGCGAGTTGGTGTAGATCACCGTCGCCACGGCGTTGGCGGTGTCGTGGAAGCCGTTGACGAACTCGAAACCCAAGGCGATCAACAGCGCCACACCCAGCAGCAGAAACGGCGTCCAGGTGGTGAGCTGGGCGCCCATTTCATGCATGTCGTGCATCAGGCTGTAGGCGGTGAACAACAGGCCCATGGCGAGTACGGCGAAGAAGATAATCACCGTCACCAGGCCGGGTTTCTTGTCCAGCCTGGGCTTGGGCGCAGCGGGTGAGGCGTGGGTGGAGGCAGTCAGGGAAGGGGTGGCCATGCCGGGGCATCCAGTGTGGGGAGGATGTCGTTCATAGTCATTGCAGAATGTTACAGAGATGCTGCCATAGGTCAGTGTTTGATGGAATTGGGATAGCCGCTGATCCTGTATACGCCGCAGAAACTATGTGGGAGGGGGCTTGCCCCCGATTGCAGTGGGTCAGCTGAAGACAACCTGCCTGATCTACCGCTATCGGGGGCAAGCCCCCTCTCACATGTCAACTGCGTTCCAGTTCAGTAGTCTTTGCGCTTCCTGAAGGCCCACCGCCCGGCAATCAAGGTAAAGGTCGCCACCAACGCCACCAGGATCCAGAAGCCTTCCGGGTCCTGCGAAAGCGGCACCCCCCCCACGTTCATGCCGAAAAAACCGGCGATGATGTTGATCGGCAACGCCAGCACCGTCACCACGGTGAGGGTGAACAGTGTGCGGTTGCTCTGCTCGTTGAGGTTGGCGGCGATCTCTTCCTGTAACAGCTTGATGCGTTCGCCCAGGGCCATCAGGTCGTTGATGATCAGCGCAAACTCCTCGGTAGATTTGCGCAGTTCTTTCACGTCCTCTTTTTGCAGCCATTGCGGCGGGCGGTTGAGCAGGCGCAGCAGCGAACCCGGTTCCAGCGCCAGCAGGCGTTGCAGGCGCACCAGCACCCGGCGTGCCGCCCCCAGTTCAGCGCGGTTGGTGGACAGCCGTGACGAGAGCAATTGGTCCTCGATATGGTCGACGCTGATGCTGGTCTTGCGCACGATCTGCGTCAGCACTTCACCCTGGTCACGCAGCAAGTGCACGAGCAAGGCCAGCGGTGAGCGGAAGCTTTCACCGGCTTTCACTGACGAGCGCAGCTTGTCCACCGAGTGCAGCGGTTGCAGGCGTGCGCTGATCAACAGGCGGCTGCGGGCGCACACCCACAGCGTGGAAATGTCCGACGAGACCATGCTGCTGAAGTTGAACACCACGTCGTTGACCACCGCCAGCAAGGCCGAGTCAACATGTTCGATGCGGGTTGAGCGCGAACCTTCATGCAGGGCTTCGAAGAACTCTTCCGGCAGGTCCAGATGCGCCTGCATCCAGCGCTCGCATGCGGCGTGGGCCAGGTTCAGGTGCAGCCACAAAAACTCGTCCGGGTCGGCCGGCTGGCGCAAGGCCTGGAGGGCCGTGGCCGAATCGATCTGCTCGCCCTTTTCACCGGGGCGAAAACGGAAACCGTAAAGCAAGCCGAACAGGTCGGAATCCTGGTGGCTGTGGTCGATGCTGTGGTTCATGAGGGCTCGCAGGAAAAGCGCCTGTAGGAGATTTCACAGGTTCGCATGCGCGAATCATTGCAAGGGAATTTGACAGTTTTGTGACGGTTTTGGATTTATTTCGTTGCGGTGACATTTATTTGACCGCCTGTCAGGAACTGTTCAAGAGGCCTCTGGCCCGGCCGATTCAAGGTGTTAAGAACCGCTGTGGATCGGCGGTGCTTTTGATGACAGGGAAGTCGCCGTGTGTATGCACCACTTCCTTGTATCGAGGCTTTTCCCCGATGAATGTTTTGCGAACCTCCTTGAGAGCACAAATCCTGTCGCTGCTCGGTGGCAGCCTGTTGGCGATGCTGTTGATCGCCCTGGCCTGTTTCAACTTCCTGTCCAATGGGGTGCAGAGCTATCGAAGTTTGATCGATGGGCCGTTACTGACCTCACAGTTGATTGACGAGGCCAACCTGCAATTCAAGGTGCAGGTGCAGGAATGGAAAAACGTCCTGTTGCGCGGCAAGCAGCCCCAGGACATGGAGAAATACTGGGGCCAGTTCCAGGAGCGCCAGCGCGATGTGCAGGGCATTCTCACTCGGCTGGTCACCCAGACCGGCAGCGACCCGAGCCTGAGCCGACGCATCGAAACCCTGCGTCAGACGCACGAGCAACTCGGTGTGGCTTACCAGAAAGGCCGCGATGCCTACGTGGCGGCGGGGGGCGATGCCACTGCGGGCGACACGGCGGTAAAGGGCGTGGACCGCGCCGCCAGCGAGCAGATGAGTGCGCTGGTCAGTGACCTGCGCGAACAAGGCAGCCAGCAATCCAAGGCCATCAGCGCCTACGCCGAGCGCACCGTGCTGGTGGGGTTGGCGATCATGTTGCTGTCCGGTGTGCTGATCGGCTTGTTCAGCCTGTGGTTGATCAACCGCAACCTGATCCTGCCGATCCGCAGCCTGATCGACTACGTGACGCAACTGAGCCACGGTCGGTTCGCCGAGCGCGTAGCCAGCCGTCGCCAGGATGAGTTGGGGCACTTGGCCGCCGCCGCAAATACCTTGCGCGACTTTCTTGCCGAAACCTTCAGCCGCTTGCAGCGCAGCGCCAGCGACCTGGTCGGCGCCAGCGGCGAGTTGAACGCCATCGCCGGGCAGATGGCCACGGGCACCCACGATCAATTCAACCGCACCGACCAAGTGGCCACGGCCATGACCGAAATGTCCGCCACCGCCCAGGAAGTCGCGCGCCATGCCGCCAGTGCTTCCCGTGCGGCCGACGAGGCGGACCATTCGGCGCGGGAAGGCGGTGAGGTGATGAGAGTCACCATTGCCACCATCGGCCAGATGCGCAACGAAATCCTCAATACCGGCACCATCATCCGCCGCCTCGAAACCGACAGCGTACGCATCGGCAAAGTGCTGGAAGTGATTCGTGGCATCGCCGAGCAGACCAATTTGCTGGCGCTCAACGCGGCGATTGAAGCTGCGCGCGCAGGCGAAGCCGGTCGTGGTTTTGCCGTGGTGGCTGATGAGGTGCGCAGCCTGGCGCAACGCACGGCGGCGTCGATCATCGAGATCAACGGGATTATCGAGGCGGTGCAGACCGGTGCGGTGGACGCGGCTGAAGCGATTGTGAGCGGCCAGTCATGCAGTGATGAGAGTGTGGAGAAGGTCACGCAAGCCGGCGCCATGCTGGCTCACATCACCCAGGCGGTGGAGGCGATTCGCGACATGAACCGTCAGATTGCCACGGCAGCGGAGGAGCAGACGTCGGTGGCCGAGGACATCTCGCGCAACATCACGCAGATCACCACGGTGGCGACGGCCAACCTCGACAATGTGAAGCGCACCGAAGCGGCGAGCCATGACCTGCGTGGGTTATCGAGTGAGTTGAATGAGGTGACGGCGCGTCTGAGCGCCTGATCAGGCACAAAAAAAGCCACCCGAGGGTGGCTTTTTTTTAGTTCAAATCAAGTATCGAGCTTGTCTTCCAGCACGGCGCCGGTCTTGGCGTCGAGCTTCACTTCAAACTTCTTGCCGGCGGTGTCGGTCAGTTCGACTTCGTAGACCAGCACGCCACTGTTGTTATGGTCCAGCTCGGTGTCGTTGAGGGTGGCGCCTGGGTGTTTGGCCAAGGCAGCCGCGTTGAGTTTTTCGAAAGGCATCACGGCGCCGGACTTGAGCAGGCCTTCAATGTGGTCGGGGCGAACATCCGCCTGGGCCAGGCTGGCGGTCAGGGTCAGGGCGGTAGCGGCGAACAGAGCGGTCAAGGTTTTCATGGTGTGTGTCCTTCTTCGGTGAGCTGTTTAAGTGGCGCCAGATTAACCAGCGCAACTTAATTCACCCTTAATTAATTCAAACAGTTGCGCAGTTTGTTCAATCCACCAGACGCGGGGGATTTCATGCTGGAGGCTCACTTGAGGGGAGACTCGGCATGAAACGGTTAGTGAGTTGCATCTACGCGCCTGTATTTCTGTTCGGCTTTATCGGCTGCGGGTTTTGGCAGCCGCACGCGCTGATTCTGCTGTTCGTGATCGCGGTTGCAGTGTCATTCCTGGCAGAGCAGTGGCTGCCCTATGAACCGCAGTGGAATTGCAGCCTGGGCGATCGGCGCCGCGACACCTTGCACGCGCTGGTCAACGAAAGCCTGAATGCCCTGGGGTTGTTGATCCTGCCGGGGCTTACTGCGCTGTTCGCGTTTGAAGGTCTCTGGCCGCGCGGTTGGCCGCTGTGGCAGCAACTGCTGATGGCCATTGTGCTGGGCATTCCCCTGGACGTGGCGCAGTTGCTGGCACTCGCGATTGCCCTGCAGTTGCTGTTGCAGCATTCCATTGTGGACATGCGCCTGGGGCCTTTGTGCTGGGTGTTCGCCTGGGCGCCGGTGCATCGGTTTCACCATATGAAATATGGGCACGCCGGGGATGTGAATTTCGGGCTGTTCTTTAATCTGTGGGACTGGTTGCTGGGTACTGCGTTTTACCGCGAGGGGTATCGCATGGGG